>Ga0196972_1000292_pt1 | contig 32319 bp, 23 predicted proteins | sample S1v_2013CmetaG_FD_148618 | JGI IMG/M metagenome (GOLD analysis project Ga0196972, IMG submission 148618) | Soil microbial communities from Anza Borrego desert, Southern California, United States - S1+v_20-13C | ecosystem: Environmental > Terrestrial > Soil > Desert | place: USA: California...
TTGAAAGCCGCCGCGTGATTTCTTCTCTTTCGTTTCATCTTCTGTTCTCAGATTTCTGCCCTCGCAAGGGCGATGATTAGAACAGAAACGTCACTTAAGCGACTGTCCGATTTTCCGGGACCGGCTCTGCGAACGCGCTAGTTGACCTCACCTCTAGTTGACCTCACCTAATGGGACTATCGGCCGGCAAGCGCCGGGCTCTCTTGGCCCATCATTGCCAGGGTCTTCATGGGTCGTCCCTGCATTTTTTCGAGGCACGAAATGCTGCTTATTTACCTCCGATTTTACTTCCGATTTTTGCCACAAAGGCATCACCACCGCCGCCCGGAAAGGGCTGCAAGGCGTTCACGATCGGGAAGTCGGCCGATTGGGTAACCCCCGTCACAGAAGCTTGGCCCCGCGCATCCACGGCGATATCCTCGCCCCCATCACCCCCGCTCCCGCCGAGGTAGGTGGAATAGACCAGGACCGGGTCGATCACCAGGGGATGCGCAGCATCATAGGCAGCCACTTGAAAGCCAACCGTCTGGTCCTCCTTCAATATATAACCGCCCTCGATGGATTTTCGGCCCCCCTGTACATCTTGATAGAGCATCGGCTTGTGCATCCGGACATTGCCGCTGGCCGTATGCAGCACCAGCTCCCCGGCCGGATCCACCTCGATCCGGTCGGCGCCTTGGAAAGCCAAGCGGACCAGGCGGGGATCGGCGCCGGGCGCGACCACGAAATCGTATTCCAGCTGCCCCTGATTGCCGTAGTACACCAGGTCCACGCCCGGATACACGCCTTCGTAGGCGACCTTGGCATAGGTCGGCACGCCCGTGCGCCAGCGGCTGGAATCTTTGCCGATGAGATCGTTGACCCGTCCGGGCAGCGCGTGCTGCCCCAGGATCCGGGGAGCGGGGTTCGCCCCGACGAACTGCATCCGCAGCACCGCCCCGCTCACTTCAGGCGCGGACGATGGCAACGATGACTTTGTGGATACTGGTGAAGCCTTCGCCGATGCATGGGGCTTCCTCAAGCTCAGCACCGCTTCAGCGGGGGTCAAGAACAGTGCATAGCCAGGGCCCCGGGAGAGAAACTTCACCTGGGCATCGGTTTGGCCCTGATTGACCTCGAAGCTGAGCGGTAGCTTTCCGTAGTTCGATTGCACCTGAGCCTTTATGGTGGGTGCACCCTCCCGGGTGGTTGATACCAAGATTGATAGGACAGCGAGACCGGTCACGCCCGCGGCGATGCTGCCGAGACGCAAACGCCTTCCATTCCACGTAGAGAATTGAGTCGGTGCCATGGTTACCTCCCTTGTGATTCAGCATGGTCGACTCTGGCGTCCGTATTAAAACGGGAAAGAAGAATGGTTTCCTGTCAGAAAAGGCGGATTTTTTTGTCAGCCGAGACTTACATGACTTTTGAGAAAAAAATTTTAGCCCTGGCTTAACCCTTTCCCTCTTATCAGCGTTCTTTCGGCGATTATCGCGCCCTCGTTTATTTCTGAACCGGAACGGTTGGAACGTGGATGACACGCACTCAGAAACGAATGCGCTAGTCATGCGCCATCAGTCAAACAACCAAAGCCTGACACCTTCTTAGTGAATGGCGGTCCCCTTCATAAGCCCGCTCCTGCGCTGGGCGCGAACCGGAAGCCTGGTTGCCACATCTAAGTCAGTAAGGGGCTTTGCCGGTGAGGGACCACTATGGATGTTCGTTCGATCTTTTCGGCCAGGCAAGGAGTGTCTGGCTCCTGGGATACCGGATATTGCAGGACATACCGGCCGTTCGGGGGGCTCTGGATTCTTCTGCTCTTGGCAGGTTGTGCAGCGAGTCCGATAGACAAACCCTGGCGGCAGGCGGCCTCAAATCAGCCGTCCTTTGCAGAGATCAGCGCCGATTCGGAGTCGTTCAAAGGGCAGACGGTAATCTGGGGCGGTAAGATAGCTCGTGCCCGCTTTCAGCCGGCAGTGACGGAAATCGAAGTTTGGCAAGAGCCACTGGATTCCAGTGACCGTCCTAAGGAAAAGTTCGACGCTTCCCAAAGCCGATTTCTGGTCCGGTGTCTTGGCACTCTGAACCCAGCGAGCTATTTCCCCGGCAGCCTGATTACCGTAGCCGGGAAAATTCAGGAACAGGCAGTCCATGGCGCGGAAATTCGGCGCTTGGGGCCGTTCCATTACACCTATCCGGCGGTCCGATATCCAGTAATCGATTGTGGCCAAATCCACGTATGGCCTAAACGTTGGAAGCTCCCTCATGTCTATTTTCCGCCCTATGGAATCAGCCCGCGCGATTGGCGAGGGACTGGCTACGTTTATCCTTATTACTATCAACCATATCAGCCGTTTCGGTAATCGACCGTCTGGGCGGGGTACTCTCGTTGAGTTGGAGAGGATTAATGGCTTTCTGCGGTCTGTGGTGGGGATAAGCGCCCCCGCTCCGTATAATTAAAACAACGAAAGCCTGATACCTGCTTTACTCGGCCACAAAGTGGCTTGCGGGTGCTTGCGTTCATTCGCCATCGCATCGTCGATGCGGCAAAACAACTCGGTGATAAAGTGGATCGTGGTCATGTGGGCCCGGCCTTCCGCCAAAGACGTTTGTGGTGAACCTCAAGGGCGTGGAGCGCCTAGATGGCCACTCCTCTCACGGTCGGAGTTCAACTAGCACCACTGGTTACGTAAAGGAGTACGTCATGTGCCGTTTTCGCAACCCGCCTTTCATAATTTCCGCCTTAATCCTGTGGAGCGGCGCCAGCCTCGCTGCTCAGCCCGCCGATGCCGTGGCCACGATCACCGCCCACAACCTAGTACGCTCCGCCGTCGGGGTACCGCCGCTCGTCTGGTCGGAGGAGCTCGCCACCATCGCTACCGACTACGCCGCCACGCTGGAGCAGCAGGGCTGTCCGCGCGAACTGCCCCACAGCCCTGCCAGTAATCAGGGCGAACTGGGCGAAAACCTCTACTGGGCCGGCCCGGTGATGTGGTCCGATGGCCGCAGCGAACCGCAACAACTTACTCCGGCGCAGGTTGTAGGTTCGTGGGCCGCCGAAAAGGCCGACTACAGCTACGAGGCCAATAATTGTGCCCCTGGCAAGATGTGCGGCCACTATACCCAGCTGGTGTGGGCCACGACTACCGAAATCGGCTGCGGCTATGCAGTCTGCCCCGACAACTCCCAAGTGTGGGTTTGCAACTACCGCCCCGCCGGCAATATTACAGGGCAGAAGCCTTACTGATCTTTCAGGCGGTCTCTCACCTCTTCGTAGAGGGAAGAGGCGAGAGACCGTTGCGGCGTCTCGCTCGAATCAACCGAAGGCGTAGCCGCCATGGCGTCGAGCTACCAGCGGTTGGTGGCTAAAGGGTTAGAAAAGCCCTGTCCACCCTTTACCGATTTCGCCGTTTTTCCAAAGTGACGTGAATAGGCCAACCGCCAAGCCGCACAATCCGTTCTTATCACGATTTTTCCTGGTGTCCCCCGAATTGCCAGCGCAAGGCGGACAGGAATTTGTCGGCAAATTCGCTGCGTCCGCGGGAAGAGAACCGCTGAAACAGTGCAGCGCTCAGTACGGGAGCGGGGACCCCTTCATCGATAGCGGCGAACGCCGTCCATCGCCCTTCACCGGAATCGGACACATGCCCGGAGAACTTGTCCAAATCCGGCGATTGCAGCAAAGCCGACGCCGCCAAATCGAGCATCCAGGACCGAACCACGCTCCCTCTCCGCCACAACTCGGCGATCTCGGGCAGATCGAAATCGAAGCGGTAATATTCGGGGTTGCGCAAGGGCGTGGTTTCCGCGTCGTGGGCCTGACTTTCGAAGCCGACGCCGGCGTTTTTTAAGATATTGAAGCCTTCGGCAAGAGCGGCCATAAGGCCGTATTCGACGCCGTTGTGAACCATTTTGACGAAGTGACCGGCCCCATTGGGTCCGCAATGCAAATACCCGCGTTCAGCGCTGGTCAGTTCGGTGTTTTCCCGCGGCGCAGTCCGTGGGGCGGCTTCGTGAGGCGGTGCTAAAGCCCGAAAAATCGGGTCCAGCTTTCGGATGGGTTCCTCCTCGCCTCCGATCATCAGGCAGTAACCCCGCTCCAGGCCCCATACGCCGCCGCTGACACCGACATCCAGATAGCGGATGTCACGCTCTTTCAAACGTCGCGCTCTATCCATGCTGTCGCGGTAATGAGAATTGCCCCCGTCGATGAGGATGTCTCCGCTTTCGAGAACGGGCGACAGCTGGTCGATCAGATCGTCCACGAAACCTGCCGGAATCATCAGCCACACGACTCGCGGCTTGAACAGTTTATCCGCCAAATCCCGTAGGCTTTCCGCGCCTACGGCACCTTCCGAGGCCAGCATTTCCACCGGCCTTCGCGAGTTATCCCAAACCACGCAGGAATGATCTCCTCGCATCAATCGGCGCACCATATTGGCACCCATTCGCCCCAGACCGATCATACCGATTTGCATGGGCTGCCTCCTTTCCATTCAAGAGATATCGGTAGGGATGCGCTATGCCGTCCTCCCAGACTTGAAAGGACGAGCGCATGGTTCTCAATGCATGATCGCGTATCTCAATGTTGACAGTTCGGACACCAATAAGTTGAGCGCTGCCCGAGCCGTTGCGTTCGGATCATCTCGCCGCATCGGCGGCATGGGGCGCCGGTCCGTCCATAAATTTGGAGGGTTTGTTGGAAATACCCCGGACTTCCATTTTCATTGACAAAATCGCGGAGTGTCGTTCCGCCTTGCTCTATGGCTTCGGAGAGAACGTCGCGTATCGACACGATCAATTTCTCGTAGCGGAGTAAAGCTATGCGACCAGCCTGTCGGCGCGGATCGATGCCGGCCCGGAACAGGGCTTCGTTGGCGTAGATGTTGCCCACGCCCACCACAATGCGGCTGTCCATGATAAAGGATTTGACGGCCATGCTTCGGCCCTGGGCTTTGCCGTGAAGATAGAGCGCGTCGAAGTGCTCGCTCAAAGGCTCGGGTCCGAGTTCGGCCAGGAGGGGATGACTTAACGGATCGCCTTCCGTCCAGACGACGCAGCCGAAACGGCGCGGATCGTGGAAGCGGAGACAGGTTCCATTAGCGAGGATGAGGTCGAGATGGTCGTGCTTTCTGGGCGGGCTGTCCGGGGCTAGGATACGGAGGCTTCCGGACATGCCCAAATGGACGATCAGCGTTCCGCGACTCGTGCCGATCAGAATGTATTTACCCCGACGCTCGACCGTCCGTATGGCCAGACGGTTGAGCGTCTCGGGGAGATCGGCCGGAATCGGCCAGCGCAGCCGAGGCTGGCGAACGATCGCTGCCTGAACGGTTTGCCCGACCAGATGAGGCAAAATGCCTCGACGCGTGGTTTCGACCTCCGGCAGTTCGGGCATCGATTTTATCGGGTGCTGTCCGGTCGAATGCGAAGCGGTATCAGTCGGCCGCCCCTTCGGCTGCTTCGTCCGGCTCTTCCGGTTCTTCTGGTTCTCCTGCTTCTTCTGCGTCCGCTGGAGACTCTTCCGGAGCTTCTTCGTCGGTCTCCTCGTCTTCAGCTTGCGGCGGTTTCGGCTCCTCGGGCTTGAGTTCAGGCTTCTGTAGGCTGAGCAGCTGTTTTGCGGCGTTTCCGGTCACCTCGTACTGAAGCCCTAGATCCGGCCGGACCAGAAGAAGATCGGGCTCCCTTTGCACGATGAAGAATTCGACCGGGCTGCCTTCGGCCAGCGTGATTCGGACCACATCGCCTTGAGGAGGTTGCTCCACCCGCTTTACGTCGATAGCCCGCGCCGTATTCCAGGCATTGAGGAGGTCCGAAACACTTTGATTGGGTTCGGCAGGCGGCTCCAGTGTCCATTTGCCGTCCTGACCCAGGGTAGCCCTCAAGCCTGGTACGAAAATTTCCTTGATTTTCGCATCCTCGGGCAAGAGTTTCTTGTCCACGTAATCCGTCGCGGATGCGGTGAGGTGATGGAAGAAATCGTCGCTGACCAAGTGTAAGGTATCGCCGATCTGCACGTAACGTCGCATGTTGATCGGATCGGAACCACCGAAATTCATGGTCGTCGCATCCAGAATCAACGTGGCTTTCGGCTTGTCGAGCTCGAATTTGGCGAGATCCTCGGCTTTCACCGGATATTGCGCTTCGCTGTTGGCCTCGGCGATGCCGATCAACTGCCGGATGCGAATGTCATTGGCCGGGGCGTTGAACGGCTTAGTCAAGCGCCAATGCCCGTTTTGCTTTTCGAACGTGATGGTGTCCTTGTTTTGCAAGGTGATGGCGGTAAGCGCATCTTCATTAACGGATGCGAGGGGCGTTGTCTCGGGCTTTTTCTTGCCGGGCTCGAAAAAAGCGACGGCGGCAAGGACGGCTATGGCGATTAAAAGCGCTAAGTTCAGGATCAGTCTCGATTTCATTAACGTCTCCGGCGTCTAAACCAAATCGCAGCTCCCGTGCCAATCAGTCCGACGGGCAGGGCGATCAGGAAACCGATAGCGATCGCGCCGGAAGCGACGGGCGACAGCTCCAACTTCCGGTCTGCTGCCGTCTTGGCGGGAATATTGATGAAAGCTTCGTTTTGGCTCAGCCAGTGGATGATGTTGAGTCCGAGGTCCAGGTTGCCGCCGTTGCCGAGAAAGGCATTGGACAGGAAGTCGCCGTCGCCGATCACCACAACCCGCTGTTCGGACGGCTTTTTGCCGCCCTCTTCGGTCGTCTCGGCTTTTCGTTCGACTTCCGGTTTTTCGGCTTGTTCGGTTTTCGCCTGATCATTCGGTTTCTGATCGGGCTTGCTTTCCGACGTTGTCGGTTTCTCCGCCGTGGGTTTGACTTGGCGGGTCAACACATAACCGATCTGGAGGGGGCCTTGGCGCTCGCCTTTGTCTGCATCGAATTGGATTTTGCCTTCGATCGCTCCCGTCTCGGTCCAGGAGCGGGCCAGCGTACTGAGAAGAGTGTCCCGTTGGAAAGAGCCGTCTTTGCCTTTGTCCAGCGCCGCCGCGGCCGGGAACAGCGTCATCGTCTGAAAATTGGATGTGATCGGATGCGCCGGATATTCGGCGACGAGGGCGAAAGTCGGATCATCGATGCCGAAGAGCTGAGTGGACGCATCCACCACGGTTCCGGGCAGGAAATTGATTCCGAGCTGTTGGGCTAGAGGATCTAGGCCGTGCAGTTCGCCGGGGTCACTCAGCCACAACAGGTTTCCGCCGTTTTTCACATAATCCTGGATCAGCGTGATTTCACCGGGAAGGAAGCTCGCGCGCGGTCCCGCCAGGACCAGTACATTGGTGTTGTCCGGAATATCGGGCGTCACCGCCAGATTGACCATCGACACCGTGATGCCTTTCCGTTCCAGCTCTTCGCCGAACTGTCCCAGGTCATGGTTGGCTTGGCCTTGCGGCGACCGTTCCCCGTGGCCTTCGAGGAAGACTACGTGCCTTTCCTTAGCCACGGCCAAACGCTGCAAGGCATTGGTTAGGGTGTTTTCGTCGGCGTTTTGAATTTTTTCGGTGCGGCCCTGGTAATCCACCATCATTTCGCCGTCCATGGTGATGCCCAGTTCCCGGATTTTATCGGGCTGAGTATCCGGATTGACGAAATTCAGCGTCAGGTCTTTTTTGTAGCGGCTGTAGGGCCCGACCTGATCGCGGATTTGATTTCGCAGCTGGGCATTCTCCCGAGCATAAGCGGTGATCGTTACCGGTTCTTTCATCAGATCCAAAACCTTGCGGCTCGCCTCGGAGAGGGTGTGGCGGCCGCCCGCGGTCCAGTCGAACTGGGCGGTGTAACGCGTGCTCAGCCAGGCCATGAGGCCGACAACGGCCAGAAACAGCAAGGTGAAGAGAAGGTTTTGCAGGCGTAGTTCGAGGTGCGTCTTGCGGTTGATCTTCATTTTTGCAGGCGATCGTTATCCAGACGATGGACGCTCAGAACGAGAAACGTGAGCGTAAAAAGCAGGAAATAAATCAGATCGGTCGTCGATACCAGACCTTTCAGCAAACTCTCGTAATGGCGCAGGAGCGACAGATATTCGAGCATGCCGCCTGCGGAGTTGCCTGTCCAGTCGATGATCCACAAGAGCAGCAAGGCTCCGAATGTGCTGATCGCCGCGATAGTGGGCTGACTGGCGAGCGCCGACATGTAAAGTCCCACTGCCGTGAATCCGGCCAGCAGCAGCACGAGGGCGATGATGCAGGCGGCCAGCTTGCCCATGTCCAGCCCGCCGCCGATCAGCAGCGACAGCGGCATCAGCACGATCATCGCGACCATGATGAGCAGAAAGGCGAACACACCGAGATATTTGCCGAGAATGATCTCGGTCATCGACACCGGCGCGGTGAACAGGAGACTCAGAGTGCGGTTACGGCGTTCCTCGCTGATCAGCCGCATCGTCAAGAGCGGTGTCACCAGAAGGAGAATGACGCCGGCATTGCCGAACAGCGGGACGGCGATCAGGTCGGTGACTCCGGGAGCATCCTCCATGCCGGCGATGCGGGCTTGCAGCATCACGTAATAATCGAGCTGCGCGAGAAACATGTAGCCCAGAATGATCTGGATAACGCCCAGAATCGACCACGCCAAAGGCGAAAGAAACAGCGTGCGGAGCTCTCGCCCCGCGATGACGAAGGCCATCATGCGGCTTGCTCCTCCATAACGGGAGTGTGTTGAGTGATGTCGATGAAGATTTCTTCCATGCTGCGCCGTTCGGGAGTCAGTTCCAGAAGGCCCCAACCCAGCGATACCGCCGTTTCGGAGATCCGTTCGGCCGGATTTTTATCCTTGTCGTGGAAGATTCGATAGCGCCGTTCGCCGAGATCGTCGATCTTTTGAACGCCGTCGATGGCATAAAGCTTCATGAGATCCGCCCCTGAGCGGGTTTCCAGTACCACGCTGGAGGCGCGCATCTGCTGTTCCAGACCCTCGATGCTGTCGTTGAGCACCAGCTTGCCCCTGTGAATGATCTGTACGCGGGTGCAGGATTCCTGAACCTCGGGGAGGATGTGCGTCGAGAGAATGATACCGTGCTCCTTGCCGAGCTCGCGGATCAGTTCGCGAATCTCCCGGATCTGGATCGGGTCCAGCCCCACGGTCGGCTCATCGAGAATGATGACCGCCGGGGAATGCAGAATGGCTTGGGCGATACCCACCCGTTGCTGATAACCCTTCGACAGGTTCCCAATCAATCGCTCGCCCACGTCGGCCAAGCCGCAGCGCTCTTTGGCGCTCTCGACCGCAGTCGGGAGTTTTTCCCGAGGGATCTGATGCAGTTTCCCGCAGTAGTCCAGGTATTCGTCTACCGTCAGCTCCCGATAAACCGGCGGTATTTCGGGTAAATAGCCCAGCTCCCGCTTGGCCTCTTTGGGATTATCCAGTATGTCGATCCCGTTGATGAGGATTTGCCCGGAGGTCGGCGCAAGATTCCCGCAGATCATCTGCATGGTGGACGACTTGCCCGCCCCGTTGGGGCCGAGAAATCCCAGAATTTCGCCCTTTTCCAGGCTGAACGTAACGTTGTTGACGGCGCAGTGATCGCCGTAATAGCGATAAAGTTGTTCGACTTGAATGAGTTGAGTCATAGCGCGCGTAAGATACAAAAATTTTTCCGAATGGCAAGATACGGGCCACCTGAGCATCAGGTGCCGCGCACCGCTAAAACGGGCGGAACCCAATAACGGTACCACAGAGCGGTGCTCGCCGTCCTGATCGCGTTATTGGAAGGGCGGATTCGGCGCTCCCGAAGACGCCGTTTGCGATTGGAAGGGTTGCGATTAAAGCAACCGTTTGCGATTGGAAGGGGGACTCTGGTGCTCCCAGAGTTTCCGTTTGCGATTGGACGAGTCCGGCTGGTCCACGGCTATCCGAAATCCGGTGAAGCAGTTGGCGTAAACGCCAATCATGGATCGACTCTCCGGAACAATGCTTTCCGCCTCAATCCGGATTGAGGCGTGGAGGGCGAAATAGGTTGACCTCTCCCAACAATTACTTTAAGAAGAAGCGGGGGCTTGAGACCGGGCCAGAAAGTTTTGTCAATTGTCGAAGAAAAGATTGTGAGTTTCGAATTGTTACATCTGAGTTAGTTATTTCCGTCCCATAAGGTACGGAACTTTTGGTGCCCTGTTTTTACCCTCTTAAACAAAAACAACGCTCGTAATTTTTGCGCTCGAGAGCGCTAGGAGGAGTACGTTTTATGCGAATTGGGGTTCCCAAAGAAATACACGCCGGAGAGAAGCGTGTTGCAACCGTGCCGGAGGTGGCCGAAAAACTCATAAAGCTCGGTTTCTCGGTAGCTGTGGAAACCGGAGCCGGCGAGTACGCCAATTTTTCCGATGACGCCTACCGCGAGGTCGGCTGCGATATCGCCAATGATGCCAAATCCCTCTGGGCGGATTCGGACATCGTACTGAAAGTCCGTGGACCCCAGGTCCATCCCGAACTGGCCGTCGACGAAGTCGAGTACTTGCGCGAGGGCGGCAATCTTATCAGCTTTATCTGGCCGGCTCAGAATCCCGATCTCATGGAACGGCTCGCGGCCAAGAAGGCCACTGTGTTGGCGATGGACAGCGTGCCCCGCATTTCCCGTGCGCAGAAGTTGGATGCCCTGAGTTCCATGGCGAATATCGCCGGCTACCGCGCGGTCATCGAGGCGGCCCAACATTTCGGGCGGTTCTTCACCGGCCAGGTGACCGCCGCGGGCAAGGTGCCGCCGGCGAAAGTCTTCGTCATCGGCTGCGGCGTGGCCGGATTGGCCGCTCTCGGTGCGGCGAACGGTCTCGGTGCCATCGTCCGCGCCACGGATACCCGCCCGGAAGTCAAAGATCAAGTCAAATCCATGGGCGCAGAGTTCGTGGAGGTCAATTATCAGGAAGAGGGTACCGGCGTCGGCGGATACGCCAAAGCGATGAGCGAGGGCTACCAAAAGACCCAGAGAGAAATGATCGCCCGCCAGTGCATGGACGTGGACATCGTCATCACGACGGCGCTGATCCCGGGCAAGCCCGCGCCTACCCTGATCACCGCCGGAATGGTGGAATCCATGAAACCCGGCAGCGTCATCGTGGATCTGGCGGCCGAGCAGGGCGGCAACTGCGAACTGACGGTTCCGGGTGAAGTCGTCGTTCGTCACGGCGTCACCATTATCGGCTACACCGATCTGCCCAGCCGGCTCGCCCGTCAGTCCAGCACTTTGTACGCCACCAACCTGCTGCGGTTGCTCGAAGAACTCACTCCGGCCAAAGACGGCGTGATCAACGTCAACATGGAGGACGAGGTCATTCGCGGAACTACGGTCATCAAAGAGGGCGAGATCACCTGGCCGCCGCCACCGCCGAAAATCTCCGCAGCGCCGGTGGGTGCCACCCCGGCACCGCCGGTCGAAGTCAAAAAGGCGAAAAAAAAGCCGCTGCTGCCCGCCTGGGCACAAACCGGCATCATGCTGGGCATGGTGGGCCTTCTGTTCTACGGCCTCGGCACCGTGGCGCCGGCGGCGTTCATGTCGCACTTCACCGTGTTCGTGCTGGCCTGTTTCGTGGGCTACATGGTGATCTGGAACGTCACTCCGGCTCTGCATACTCCGCTCATGAGCGTCACCAACGCCATTTCCAGCATCATCGCCATAGGCGCTTTGATCCAGATTTCCTCGCCCGGCGTCTTGATCGCCATCTTGGCGGGGCTCGGCATCGTTCTGACCTCGGTCAACATGGCCGGCGGTTTCTGGGTCACCCAGCGCATGCTGCGCATGTTCAGAAAATAAGCGGAGAAAATAACAATGTCAGAAGGATTAGTTACCGTTTCCTATATCGGCTCGACGATACTCTTCATCCTGAGCCTTGGGGGGCTATCCAACCCTGAAACCGCGCGTCGCGGAAACTTCTACGGCATCCTCGGTATGTCCATCGCCATCCTGGCGACTCTGCTCGGGCCGAAGGTGACCAGTTACGTTCCGATCATCGTTGCCATGTTGATCGGCGGCAGCGTGGGCGTTTACGCCGCGATCAAGGTCAAGATGACCGAGATGCCGGAACTCGTCGCGCTGATGCACAGCCTGGTGGGGTTGGCCGCGGTGCTGGTGGGCTATGCGAATTTCATCGATCCGACCGCGACCTTCACCGGAGTCGAAAAGACTATCCATGAAGTGGAAATTTATCTCGGGATTCTGATCGGCGCCGTGACCTTTTCCGGGTCGGTGATCGCGTTCGGCAAGCTTTCCGGCAAAATCGACGGCAAGCCGATGCTGCTGCCGGCCCGCCACTGGCTGAACCTGGGTCTCCTGATCCTCGCTATTTTCCTGGGCAAGTTATTCCTGGGCGCCGAATCCATCGGCGGCGGCATATTGCCCTTGATCCTCATGACCGCTATCGCGCTGGCTTTCGGCGTGCACATGGTCATGGCCATCGGCGGCGCCGATATGCCGGTGGTGGTCTCCATGCTCAACAGTTACTCGGGGTGGGCGGCTTCGGCCACCGGCTTCATGCTGTCCAACGACCTCTTGATCGTGACCGGCGCCCTGGTGGGGTCTTCCGGTGCGATTCTGTCCTACATCATGTGCCGTGCCATGAACCGGCATTTCCTCTCGGTCATCGCCGGCGGGTTCGGTACCGGTACCGGCGTGACTCCGGCGGCGGGTGCGGGCCCGGAAGGCGAGGTGCAGCCTATCGCGGCGGAAGAGACGGCCGAACTCCTGCGCAACGCAAGCCGGGTCATTCTCGTGCCGGGTTACGGCATGGCGGTGGCTCAGGCTCAGCACACGGTATTTGAAATTACCCGACTTTTGCGTGAAAAAGGTGTCGATGTGCGTTTCGCCATTCACCCGGTGGCGGGCCGCATGCCGGGGCACATGAACGTGCTGCTGGCCGAAGCCAAGGTTCCTTACGACATCGTCCTTGAAATGGACGAAATCAACGAGGACTTTCCCGAGACCGACGTCGCCATGGTCATCGGCGCCAACGACATCGTGAATCCCGGGGCTCAGGAAGACCCCAACAGCCCCATCGCCGGCATGCCGGTGTTGGAGGTCTGGAAGGCGAAAACCTCGATCGTCATGAAGCGCTCGATGGCGTCCGGATATGCCGGCGTCGACAATCCGTTGTTTTATAAGGAAAATAACCGGATGCTGTTCGGCGATGCCAAGAAGATGCTCGACGAGGTTTTGAAGCACTTGCAGGGCTAGAAAATAGTGGTTTGCGTAGGGCGAATAGCAGAACATATTCTGCCGGATGGGTTTTCCATGCGGCTTATTACGTTAAAGCTAACGTGCCCTACGCGGGCTCGAATAGCACGATGACACGTCGGCCCGTTCCCTTGACTTGACTCTGAACCTCAGGCAACTCGATCTAAAGATCTTCTTTCTTCAAGCGGCCGTACTCGCGCCGTTTCATACGGCTTGGATACAGATAACCCTCGGGACGTTAGCTTCGTCGCTGTTTTCGTCCGTGCCGTGTGGGCGGTGGCTACCGGCATGGCTGTGCGGAGCATTGGGGATCGATTTGATTTCCGCCACGGCTTTGGGATTGGCGGTTCCGCGGCCGGCTGCGCTTCGTCGACGGGCTCGACCGGGGTGGCATCGGTCGGTTTACCGTTGGACGAGTTGATGAATTAGGGTTTGAGTTGGCTCATGGGCATATCCTCGGACTGAGCCATGTTAAGGCGATGACAAGCAGTCCGTTCGGAGAACGAAATTCGCCTCCGACGGCTGTCTCACGGCGGCGGGGAATTTACGCCCCGCGCCGCGGATTCCCGGAATTTCCCGCTCCGTCATGCCTTTGTTTCCAAGTGGTGTCGCCCGCCCCACAACCGTCCCTTCCGGGTGTCGATTTCCTGCCGAGGACGCGAGGCACCTACACGCTCTTAAAAAGACGCATTGAATTCCACAAAGGCGTAATCAGCGTCATTCTTCAACTGGTAGACATTGCTGGTCACGCCATCGCCGAAGGCATGCGCGTAATAAACGCTCCACGAGAGCTGCTTGGTGATCGTGTGGGTGAAACTGATGTCCACCAATTCACCAACGGTGCTCCGTCCGCCCGGAGACCGGCCGAAATAACCGAAGGAACCCGAGCGCGACGTGGCCCCGGCCCCGCCATAAAACAGATCGCCGGTCTCGGCTAATGACAGGTGATGAAAGTCGACGCCCACCCTGGTGGATTGGGTCGGCGCGATGTTCACTTGAGCGAAGACGTCCTGAATATTCATGAGATTGAAGTAGGGGAATTTGGCGTAGATGCGCACCGTCGGCAACACCTGAAAAAAAGTCTCGTGTCTGCCGTCTCGTGCGTTGGCATCTCCCGAACTCCGGAAATAGCCGGCTCGCAGCCACGGTTTGAGGAACGCGTCCGTCCATTGATACCCCGCTTCCGCGGCCACCGCGTAGGCGCTATGGTCCAAATTGGTCCATCTGCCGAACTGGTAGCCGCCCCACAACACGGCATCTAAGGCTCCGGGTCCGAATTTTTGAACAGTAAGCAGATGCGTGCCGACCATATGTATTTTTAAATCCTCGTTCCTCAGATTCGGACGTTGGGCAGGCGGGCGGTTATCAGTCGGCTGGACGTTTCGATCATCGCCATAATAGAGGTAGAACAGCCTGCCTTCGGTATCGGGCAGGAGCGCTCCTTTCTTGCTGGTCAGAGCGCCGTAGAACAGATCGATATGGCTGATTTCATCCTGTGCATGGATGTTAAATCCACCCTGGGTCGGGTGAGTGCCGGTCAAGGTCAGATTGACGGATGGGTCGTCGTAGACGGTCGCGAAACCGTCGAAATTGCGGGTGGCGTGAGTGAAGTCGAAAGGACCTATCAGTCTCTGCGAAATACGAGATGCTTTAAGGCCGTCGAACTTGGCGTCGCCGGTTCGGTATTCGAGACCGTCCGAGATTTCGAACCGTCCGGCCTTTAGAGACACGCCGGGCAGTCCGAGCGATTGGAACTTGAGATTCAGATAAGCCTGCTTGAGATGGACATCTCCGGGCGAGGTACTGCCATTGTCCCTGAAATAGGCTCCCCCGAGGCCTAAGGGGCCTACCGAAGGGCCGGCGAAGGCGTCGTCGGGAAGCCCGTACAGCCCTGTATACTCGCCCTGAACGAAACCGTCCACGTAGGGCGTGGTCAGTGCGACTCCCAATCGAGCCCGGAGTGCGCCGAAACCATAGTCGTTGTTGTTGTTCCGGATGCCTCTTCTCGCGTCGAGCGCCGGTTTGAAAAAGTCGAAGACCTCGTAGCGGCCGCGGAGATCGCCGGTGATCCGAACATTGGGCGTGATTTGGCCCAAAGGTTTATCTTCCGCCCCTAATGCGGGTAGCCCGGAAGGCAAAATAAAGCCCGTGATCAAAACCGAAGCAAGCCGCCATGGAGCATGGCTAAACGTGCTGCGTTGCGAGCTATGAAGACGCTTATACCGGGCTGACGCATGGCCGGGTGGATTTTTCTTGATCATGAGTTCGGTTCCCCAATCTTTGTGATTATTTGGTTCGCGCTATCGCTTTTCTTAAGGGTCTTTGAACCCGTAAGCCGTTGGATAACGCTTTGGGAATGCTCAGTGAGTCGTGGTTCAGCGTTTTCCGTTTTTTCCGAAAGTCCTTGCATGATACTCAACCACTGGCTGGCTTACTTTCCCCTGAATTACGGGCACGAAAAAAGGCGTCGTGCAACACGCTCAAAAAACGAGTGTTACAGGACGCCTTTGTCCGCTTTCCGCACGCCGTCTTTGGCGCGGGACAGGATCGAAAATTAATTAAGCACAAAAAGGGCCAACCTTTTTCGGTTGGCAAATTCGACGAATTCAGAGTGATCCAAGCCGATTGTCCGCCGCGCGGCCTTCGCGACGCGCCAAATTACGGTGCGGATTGTGCCAAAGAAGCGCACGGCCAGCGTATCCCGTCAAGCGATATCTTCCAAGGCGAGCAGGGTCCGAGCCACGTCCGCGATGCGCATATTGCGGCTCATCGCCGTTTTGCGCAGCAGCTGATAGGCTTCATCTTCGCTCAATCCTTTTCGCTGCATCAGAATGCCTTTGGCCTTGTCCACCACTTTTCGGTCGGCCAATTGGCTCTTGGTTTCGTGTAATTCGCGCTTGAGCGCCTCGAACTCACGAAAACGGGCCATCGCGACTTCGACGATGGGCATGATGCGTTCCTGGCTGAGACCGTCCACCACATATGCGCTCACGCCGGCCTGCACCGCCTGGCGGATGTAATCGCTGTCGCGCTTGTTCGAGAACAGGATGATCGGCTTGGGCTGGTCGCGGCTGATCTCCCGCATTTGTTCCAGGGTATCGCGGCCCGGTGCCTCGAGGTCCATGATGACGATGTCCGGCTGGCATTCCTTAATTTCTCGAAGCAGGTTGTGGCCGTGCTTGATCCGGGAGACGACCTGATGGCCCGCGTCGTGCAGCGCTTGCTCCAAAATGGCGCTTCGCGCCGCATCCTGATCGACCAGCATGATTCTGAGGCTCATGGATTGACCTTGGCCAGTGCGTCCAGCGAGACCTGCCGATTGTGCAGCTCGAAGTGTTTCAGATAATCCGCCGGGCGGAGCGGATCGAAGATGCGACCGTCCAGGAACCGATCCGGACCCAGCATCATCGGCTCGGAGGCGTCGTGGAGCGTCCAGGGTTCGTCATGCTGTCCTTCGGTTTCGTAGTCCACAGCGGGGCAGGGCAGACCCAGAGCCTGGGCGGCTTCCCGGTAAAGATCGGGGCGATAGACCTCTTCGGCGAGCTTTCGCATGTCGACCGGGACACGGAGCTGCCCCCAGCGGTACATTTGCGTGATGAACCAAAGAGCATGCGAGCGCCAGGGAAAAGTCGCCGCATAGCGGAAGAACACGTTAAAGTCGGGAAGCGGCGCCGGCGCGGCATCGACCTGGTAGTGAAACCAGCCGATCATGGACATTTTCACCACATCCGCAGGCGCGTTGACATACTCCTCACGAGCCAAAATCTCGGCCACTTCGATACGGTTCTCCGGTTGATCGATCCATTGCGCCGCTTCCAGAAGCGCCATCAGCAAAACCCGGTGAGTATTGGGATGCCGCTCGGCCCACTCCCGGTTCACGCCCAGCACTTTTTCCGGCTTGTTGTTCCAGATTTCGTAGTCGGTGATCAGCGTTCGTCCGACGCCGGTCGCCACGGCCTGTGCGTTCCAGGGCTCTCCGACGCAGTAGCCGTCGATTTCCCCGCTGCTCAGATAGTTCACCATGTGCGGCGGCGGAATCACGACCAGGCGCACGTCGCGATCCGGATCGATGCCGCCGGCAGCCAGCCAATAGCGCAGCATGTAGTTATGGGGTGAAAAGGGAAATACCGTCGCGAAGCACAAGGGCTCGCGTCCCGCCTTTCGACCGGCCTCGATGGCTTTCTTCAGGACGTGGACACACAAGGGTCGTTCGGCTGCGGCCGTCGGGTCGAGTTCCGCCATGCGCCGATACAAGTCTAGCGAAACGGTGATGGCGTTGCCGTTGAGATCCAAGGACAGCGCGGTGATGGTCGGCTTTTTCAGCTCCCCAAGGCCCAACGTCGTGGCGATGGGCATCGGCGCCAGCATATGGCCGCCATCCAGCACGCCGGCAAAGACCTTGTCGCGGATGTTGGCCCAGGACACTTCTCTGGACAGCGTTACCTTGAGTCCGTGTTTTCGAAAGAAACCTTTTTCATAGGCAATAACGAGTGGCGCACAATCCGTCAGCGGAATGAAGCCCAAGTCGAGCTCGGCCTTTTCGAGGCCTTCGCTGCCTGATGCATGAACACGAGGCCGCAGCCATTGGGGAACCGAGGTCATGAGTTAAGAATCTCCTTGTCCAAATTCTCCGGGGTTGTCACGCGGTGGAATGTCGAAAGCGGACCGCCTTCGACATGAGGCTATAGCGAAAGCGGTCGACCGCAATAGTGTGGTGTAAGCACTGACTATGCCAGAATCCGCCGGAGCGTCATTCTTGAGTGCGTGGCACTCGAGGAGGGTGTATTTGCGAATCCATCGGTCGGGAGCCGATGGCCACCATCAGTGATGGTAGGCCGGAATAATTCCAAATCGCTTTCAATCAGGCATTCATTTTTGGAGGGTGGGTTAGGCCGCGAGGCCGTAACCCACCGAGCGGCCTTCAATCGGTGGGTTACGCGGAGCCTGTCCCGAGCGGAGCCGAGGGGCTAACCCATCCTATGTTCACTCGAATGCCGAATGGAATAAGGCTATAGCCGTTTCCGGCGTTCTTCTGGTGCAAATATTGCGTTTATGCCGGACTAAACAATGTCTTGAACTGGTGCATAAGGCATTTGAGGCGCACAGAAACGAAGCAATATTCGACGCATTGTTGCGCCTCAGCAGCGTATGTGCGTTACCCTTGCAACAACGATTTGAGCTCGGGAATACAGGAACCGCAATTGGTTCCGGCTTTAAGCGCTGCACCAATTTGTTCCGTCGTGGACAGATTTTGCTTCTGAATGGCGCGTTTCAAAGTGTTGATACCGACGCCGAAACACGAGCAGACGATGCGTCCCTGATCGTCCTCCGCTGAAGCCGGTTTTCCGGCCAAAAGGCTCATGCGCGCCCGGTCGGGCACTTCATCCAAGGCGAACAGACCGGCCAGCCAGCTGCGGGGCGGCAGTTCGAAGCTTCGATTGACGAACATGCAAAACTGCAGTCGTCCATCGTGCAGAAGCGCGCAGCGGTAGCGGCCCGAGTGAACATCGGCGAATTCCAGCCATTCCTCCTTATCGTGCTCCAGTTCGGCGGGAGAGGATTGGCGCGAAGGGGAGGTGTGGGCGACCAATCTTCGTACCCAAGCCGCCCAATCAGGTGGCGCCTCCGAATGCGCCAGCTCGTAAAGCCAATAACCGTCGCCTCGTACCGTGACGCGGTACTCGACCTCGATCGAACCGAGCGGTTCGCGCGACAGCAAAAAGCCGTGCCACGCCGGTCGATAGGGCGCAATCCGTACCGGCGTGTGCTTGGATTCCGGTTCGCCGGACATGGGGTCGGTCGCCGGGTTGACCAAAGCGTTGACCAAACCCTTGCTGGCATAGGGACCGCTCCAATGCATCGGCACGAACACCGAACCGAATTGTTGGTCTTCGGTAACGCGGGCCCGGGCCAGGGCTTGGCCGAAGCGGCTCTCGAGCCGAACCAGCGTTCCGTCCTGAATGGCGAAGCGGGCTGCATCGTGCGGGTTCAGCTCGGCGTAAGGTTCAGGCGCATAATTAGTCAGCCGGGCGGTTTTGCCGGTGCGGGTCATGGTATGCCATTGATCGCGGATGCGCCCGGTGTTGAGCACCAGCGGGTACGCCGCATCGGGCGTGTTGGCAGGCGCTCTGGGGACGACTGGCACCAGTTTGGCGCGGTGGCTGGCGAATGAAAATCCGCCGCCATCGAATAGGCGCGGGACGCCGTTCGGGTGACGTTCGTTTACCGGCCATTGGATCGGCCTCAAAGCATCGTAGCCAGCTTGATCGAGTTCCGCCAAACCCGAAATATCGAACGCACGCTCACCGTTATTCCGAAATCCGGATAACCGGGCGTGCTCCACGAAGATTTCCCAAGCCGATTGATAGCGAAAACCTTCGTCATATCCCATCCGCTGCGCTACCTGGCTGACGATCCACCAATCCGGCTTGGCTTCGCCGGGGGGCGCGAGAAATGCGCGCTGGCGGGAAATTCGCCGCTCCGAATTGGTCACGGTGCCGTCCTTCTCGCCCCAGGCCAGCGCAGGCAGGCTCACATGGGCGTAGATGCCCAAGTCCGTGCCCGACTCGCATTCGGAAACCACAACGAATTCGCAGCGGCGGAGCGCATCCTGCACCGCATTCGCATCCGGCAAGCTGACCGCCGGATTGGTGGCCATGATCCAGACCGCTTTCACTTGTCCATCGGCAATCGCCTGAAACAGCTCCACGGCCTTGAGGCCGGGCTTATTCGGCAGACGCGGCGCATTCCAGAATTCCTGCACCAGAGCCCGGTGTTCTGAATTCTCGATATCGAGGTGCGCCGCGAGCTGGTTGGCGAGCCCCCCGACTTCCCGCCCGCCCATGGCGTTGGGCTGGCCGGTCAAGGAAAAGGGACCCATGCCGGGTTTGCCGATCCGCCCCGCGGCAAGGTGAACGTTGATGATGCTATTGACCTTGTCAGTGCCGCTGGACGATTGATTGACCCCCTGCGACCAGGCGGTAACGACTTTTTCGGTACGGGTGAACCAGTGGTAAAAGGTCGCGAGGTCCCCTTCGGATACGCCGCAGATTTTGGCCACCGCCGGTAAAGAAGGGGCGGTTTTGCGCACTTGCTCGAACGCTTCGGCGTAGTGACTGAGATGACTTTCCAGGAAAGCGAAATCGAGCCCGTCGTGCTGACGCAGATAATTCAGGAGCCCATTGAACAGAACCACATCGGTGCCCGGGCGGATCGGGAGATGCAGATCGGCGGACTGGGCGGTCGCCGTTCGCCGGGGATCGATATTGACGACCTTCAACCGGGGATTTTGCTGTTTGGCTTTAACCAGGCGCTGAAATAGCACGGGATGGCACCAGGCCGCGTTGGAGCCGACCAGCACCACGAGATCGGCGAGTTCCAGGTCCTCGTAGCAACCCGGCACGACGTCTTCGCCGAAGGCCCGCTTCTGAGCCGCGACCGTCGAGGACATGCAGAGGCGGGAGTTGGTGTCGATATTTCCCGAGCCGATGTAGCCCTTCATGAGCTTGTTGGCGACGTAGTAATCCTCGGTCGTCAATTGGCCGGAGACATAGAACGCGACGGCGTCGGGACCGTGGATTTTGATGACGCGCCGGAAGGCGCCCGCCATCGTATCCAAGGCCTCGTCCCAACTGGTCCGACGATCGCCGATTTTGGGGAAAAGCAGCCGGGTTTCCAACGACAGGGTTTCGCCCAGCGCCGAACCCTTCGAGCATAGCCGCCCGAAATTGGCCGGATGCTCCGGATCGCCCTTGATGTCCGCCGACTGGCGACCCGTCGGCACCGCCAGCACGCCGCAACCGACGCCGCAGTAAGGACAGGTGGTGCGGGTGGGGGGATTGCTTGTGTTCATTGGGTGGTCCTTAATCGTATTGCGCAATGCGGAGATACCTGTTCGTCTCCGTTAAGCGTTTTTCATCGCGATTTAGCGGCGTGAATTGGGACGCCTCTCGAACACCCAAATGTAGGCCGGAATAAGCGTCAGCGTTTCATGCAGAACTTCCCTGTGCTGCACCCTACGGGCGCTATGCGTGCAAATCGGCTGTCCTGCCGATTTGTCCGGCGTTTTCGTCCGTCGAGTAGCCGGGAACGGCTGACGCCTTATTCTGGCCTACCATCTACGGTCGGGAAGTCGAGGCTCCAAGATGTGGGTTTCCAAGCCGAGTTTGGGAACCCGCAGAGATATCTATTCGTTTCCGCCAATCGACCTTAAAAACAATTTTAAGCCAAATGGGTTTAGCGTGTGCTCATGCCAAACCTACTCAATGATCATCCGGCAACACGCCCACCTGGGGCATGTTGGCCAAGCCGGTTTCGCGGGCATGCTCTTGGAAAGCGCGGTTGCGCCAGAAGAAGGCTCCCGGCATGGTAGTGGGAATCACCAGCACGTAAAAAAGGGCGCGGCCCGTCACTGCCGTCGCCATGATCGCCAGCGCCGCCGTCAGCCAAGCCAGAAGGCCGGCGACGCCGTCGGGGCCGGCGCTTCCCAGCGCCGCAACAAGAACGAATCCCAGCGCGAGTCCCACGTTTCTGGCCAGATAAGTCTTTCCGAAGGTGGTGCGCTGCTCCAGGTCGGAGGCGGCCGCTTCGCCGCCGCACCGGACGAGATGACGCCGGTGGGCGATTAGACCCAGTCCTTCGATAGCGATCCCCAAGGCCATCGGCCAACTGAGACCCGCCAGGAGTCCGCTAAACGTCTGGCCCTGCACGGCGAGGCTCAAGGCATAGAAGAGCCCCACCGTCAGCGCGCCCAAAGTCAGCATATTGCCGTAAAAGCTGGTGGCGACCTGCCAATGGTCCCAGAAAGGGCGTGCCGGAATTCGGTAGATGCGGTACATGGCATAGAGCGCCGCCGGCCCCGCGACAGCAGCGAGGAAGCCGCATAGCTCCCTCAGAAAAGAGAAGACGGGTATTACCGTGAGCAGCGCATAGCCCGACAAGGCGCCGTAGAACACCGCCAACGACGCCACCTCGCGGCTTACCGGCGAGTACTTCAGGTTGTTGAAGGCGCGGTAAAAGCGGTGCGGCTTGCCGAGGTGCATCGTCGAGAGGGCGAGGGCGAAGGTTTGAAGGCCTAGGAGGATGAACAGCAGGACCTTGAAAGTCGCCGGATGAGCCGAGGGCGCCAAGGCCTCGAATCCGAACCGAGGCCCCAGGTAGAGGATCAGGAAAGCGCCGATCACCCCCTGTGACAGGAGAGTGAAAACCACCAACGGGTCTTCCCGCGACCGCAGCTTGCGCAAGTTCCACTCGGGCGGCCGAGCCCGTTCCGCCGCCTCGGGCCGATAAGCATCACGGATGGGGGGGCGCACATAGCGGACGGGCATGCTGTCCGGGCGCGTCATCTCGGAAGGGAGCGGTCGGGTCTGCTGAAAGCGGATGTTAGGGTGGGTGATGGACGGATCAGGAAAGCCGGGGATGGCGAGCTTCACCTCGTCGCGGTTTTCCGGGGGCGTTTCGATCACGCCGAAATCCAGCGCGCCGCCGAGGCACGCTGCCGCGCAGGCGGGTTTAAGACCCACTTCGAGGCGGTCCACGCACATATTGCACTTGGACACCTGCCCTTTGACGGGATCGAGCTGGGGCGCGTTGTAGGGGCAGACCCACGTGCAGTAGCCGCAGCCGAAACAGATGTCCGGGTCCTGGAGCACCGCGCCGTATTCGGCGAACTTGGTGTAGGCCCGGGTCGGGCAGCCCTTGAGGCAGACCGGGTCGTCGCAGTGGTTGCACGCCATGGAGATGTTGAGGCGCCGGTAATCGGGGAAGGTACCGCCCTCCAGATAGCCCACCGAGCGGAAGCTGAGATGGGCGGGGAGGTCGTTCTTTTCGCTGCATGCCGCCTCACAGGCATGACAGCCGATGCAGTTGTCGGCAGTGAAGTGGAAGCCATGCTGCTTATAGCGGTTCGGATTGGTACCAACGCCTGGATTATTGTTGATGTTAAGGCTTTGGCCGGCCAAAGGGTGGTCTTCGTCTACCAACTGGATGGGCTTGCCGTGTTGGTTGATTGCCGCGCCGTTGGCGGGCGGGACGAAGGCGTAAGCCGGCTCTTCTTCGCGTACTTTGAACATCAGAAACTCCTTGCTGCCACGTTAGCCGCCGCTGCCGCCTTCTGATCCGCCGCCGGTTCGATGCGCACCGCACACTGCTTGAAGGCAGGCTGGCGCGAATGGGGATCCAGAAGGCCCAGGGTCAGGCGGTTCACACATTCGTGGAAGTGAAAGGGGATGAACACCATATTGCGCGGAACGCGCTGGGTGAGCTGGACCAGCACCACCGTTTCCCCCCGGCGGGAGACCAGGCGGGCATAGCTCATGTGTCCTATGCCCAGTTTCCGCGCCGCGTCGGGGTTCATCTCCATGTAGGGCGTGGGGCTGAACTTGTTGACGTTGCCGATCTTGCCGGTGCGGGTGCGGGTGTGGAAATGCTCCACCACCCGTCCGCTGTTGAGCCAGAAGGGATAGTCGTCGTCCGGGCGTTCGTTGTTGTCCTCGAAGGGCAACGGGATGAGCTTGGCCTTGCCGTCCGGATATTGGAATACGCCATCGGTATAGAGGCGCGCAGCGCCCTGTTCCGCCCCTTCGGGACAGGGCCACTGGATGCCCCGATTGGCCTCGATCTTGTCGTAGCTGAGGCCCGAATAATCCAGAAAGCGCCCCTTGGAAAGCTCGCGCATCTCCTCGAACACCTCGGCCGGCGTTTCCGGGAAGCGGAGGTTCCGCCCCTGCTCGAAGCGCTTGGCCATCTGATTGAAGATCCAAAGGTCCGGCTGGGCCTCGCCCGGCGGTTCCGTGACCTTGCGCACCAGGTTGACGCGCCGCTCGGTGTTGGTGAAGACGCCCTCCTTCTCGCCCCACAGCGCCGCCGGGAGGTAAACGTGGGCGTACTGGGCGGTTTCCACATCGCTGTAGGCGTCCTGCACCACCAGGAATTCCAGCTGCTCCAGGTTCTTGCGGATGCGGTGGCTATTCGGCATGGAGGTCAGGGGATTGGTGGCGATGATCCACAGTCCCTTGACCTCTCCGCTTTCGATGGCCGGGAAGATGTCGGTCATGAAGAGGCCCCGCTTCTCGGGAAAGAATTCCTTGTCCAGGCCCCAGTATTTGGCGATGGTTTCCCGGTCTTTCTCCTTTTCCAGCGCCCGGTAGCCCGGCAGCCCCGAGCAGGAAGACCATTCGCGGGTGCCCATGGCGTTGCACTGGCCGGTGATGGAGAGGCTGGTGCCGCCGGCCTTTCCGATGTTGCCGGTGATGAGGTTCAGGTTGTTGATGCCCACTACGCCGTCGCTGCCGTGGGTGCTCTGGTTGATGCCCATGGTCCAGATGCTCATGGCGGCGCCCGCCCCGGCATAAAGTCGAGCCACGTGGCGGATGGTATCCGCGGGAATGCCGCAGACGCCCGAAGCCGAGACCGGATCATACGTCTTGACCAGTTCGGCGAACTCCTCGAAGCCGCTGGTGTGCGCCTCGATATAGGCTTTGTCCTCCAGTCCTTCCTCCAGAATCACGTGCGCCAGCGCATTCAGCAGCACCACGTCGGTGCCCGGTTCGATAGTCAGGTGAATGTCCGCCATCTGGGCGAACATGGTGACCCGCGGGTCCACCACGATGATCGGGAACTTGCGTTTTTCCAGGGCCTGCTTGAGCCGCCAGAAGATGATGGGATGCTGCTCGGGGAGATTGGAGCCGAAGGCCAAAAGGCACCCGGTGTGAGCGAAATCGTCATAGCAGCCGGGCGGGCCGTCGCTGCCGAAGGAGCGCTTGTAGCCGGACACTGCCGAGGACATGCACAGGGTGGTGTTGCCGTCGTAATTGTTGGTGCCGATGACGCCGCGGGTGAGCTTCCCCAGGGTGTAGAACTCCTCGGTGAGGATCTGGCCGGTGGAAAGCACGGCGAAGCTGTCTCGTCCATAAGTTTCCTGAATGCGCTTGATCTCAGCGGCCACCCGGTCCAGCACCGGGTTCCACCCGCTTTCGCGGAACGGCTCCGAGAGCTTGTCCCGCAACAGGGGGGCGCGGCCCCGGTTGGCGCTGTCGAACAGCTCGTATTCGAAAATGCCCTTGATGCACAGCTTGCCCTGATTCACGTGGGCGTCGCCCACGCCCCGCGCGGCCACCCCCTTGCCCGCGGCGTTGACGCCGACCTCGATGGAGCAGCCGGTGGAGCAGTAGCCGCAGGTGGTGTAGCGCCAGTCCACGACGCCTTTATCGGCGATCTTGATGGGGTTTTTCTGACCACGTCCGAACAGCATGGTTCAGCCTCCCGCCGCTTCGGAGGGCCGGCCGAGATAGACCCGGCCGGCCTCCACCTTCACGCTGTAAGTGCGCGTGCAGCCTGAGTCGGGGGCAACCGCCTCGCCGCTCTCGAGGGAGATCGTCCAATTGTGCAAGGGGCAGGTGACGCGGTTGCCGTGCACGATGCCTTGGGACAGCGGGCCGCCCTTGTGGGGGCAGTGGTCGCGGACGGCGAAGACCCGGTCTTCCACGGTGCGGAAGACCGCGATATTGCCGAACGCGGTCTCGACGATGCGGGACCCCTGAGGAGGAATGTCTTCGAGTAGGCCGATTTCGATCCAGTCGCTCATGTGTTTCACCCTACCTTTCTCAGCGGCATGAATTGCCCGCGCTCGGACTCTTTGGCCAGTTCCGCCCAGGGATCGACTTGGGCGTTCGTCTGGGAGTCCAGGAACCTTTTATGCAGCGCCTTCCTGCCTTCCGGATCGTCGACGATGCGCTGCTTGACGTAGGCGAGTCCCACCCGCTCGATCCAGTGGGCGGTGCGCTCCAGATAACGGGCCTCTTCCCGGTAGAGCTGCATGTACGCGCCGCAGTACTCCTTCACCTCGTCGTCCGTATCGACCTTGCAGAGAAACTCGGTGGCGCGGACCTTGACGCCGCCGTTGCCGCCGACGTGGAGTTCCCAGCCGGAATCCACCGCCACCACGCCGAAGTCCTTGATCGTGGCCTCGGCACAGTTGCGCGGACAGCCGGAGACCGCCATCTTGACCTTGGCCGGCGTCCAGGATCCCCAGGTCATCTTTTCGAGGTCGATGCCCATCTTGGTCGAATCTTGCGTGCCGAACCGGCACCACTCCTTGCCGACGCAGGTTTTCACGGTGCGCAGGGACTTGCCGTAGGCATGCCCGGAAACCAGACCGTGTTTGCCGAGTTCCGCCCAAACCGCCGGAAGCTGTTCCCTGGGAACGCCCAGAAGGTCGATCCGCTGGCCGCCGGTGATCTTGACCGTAGGAACGGCGAACTTCTCCGCCACGTCGGCAATGGCGCGCAGCTCCTGAGGATTGGTGACGCCGCCCCAGATGCGCGGAACCACGGAATAGGTGCCGTCTTTCTGGATATTGGCGTGAGCCCGCTCGTTGATGAAGCGCGATTGCGGATCGTCCCGGTATTCGTTGGGCCATTGGCAGAGCAGGTAATAATTGAGCGCGGGGCGGCAGGAATGGCAGCCGTCGGCGGTTTTCCAGTCGAGAAACTGCATGACCGCCGGGATCGTCTTCAGATTTTCCGCGCGAATGGCCTCTCGCACTTCTTCGTGGGTATGGTCGGTGCACTTGCACAGCGGCTTTTTGGCCGGGCTGACCGAGTAATCGCTGCCCAAGGTGCTTTGCAGAATCTGCTCGACCAGTCCGGTACAGGAACCGCAAGAAGCCGAGGCTTTGGTGTGGGCTCTCACGTCTTCCAAAGTGAACAGCTTTTTCTGAACGATGCTGTCGACGATCGTTTTCTTGCAAACCCCGTTGCAGCCGCAGACTTCGGCCGTATCCGGCATGAGCGCCGCGCGGTTCTCCGCGCCGTGGCCGGAATCGCCCAAATGCGCCTGGCCGAACAGGATGTTTTCCCGGAAAGCGGAGATATCGGTACCGTCGCGCATCATCTGGAAATACCAGGCGCCGTCACCGGTGTCTCCGTAAAGCACCGCCCCTTTGATGCGGTTGGATTCGACCACCAGCTTTTTGTAGACGCCTCGAGCGGGGTCTTGAAACAGCAGCTCTTCGTACCCGTTCCCGCCCTGAAACTCGCCGGCCGAGAACAGATCGATGCCGGTCACTTTCAGTTTGGTGGACGTCACTGAGCCTTCATAGCGGGCGATGCCGTACTCGGCCAGATGGTTGGCGCAGACCTTGGCCTGCTCGAACAGCGGGGCCACCAGGCCGAAAAGCTGTCTCCGGTGCTGCACGCATTCGCCGACGGCATAGATGCGGGGATCGAAGGTCTGTAGGGTGTCGTTGACCAGAATTCCGCGCTCGCAATGAATGCCGGCGCTCTTGGCCAGGTCGACGTTAGGGCGGATGCCCACCGCCATGACCACCAGATCGGCCGGGATTTCCGAGCCGTCCTTGAAGCGTACGCCGGTGACGCGGTTTTGGCCCAGGATGGCTTCGGTCTGCGCTTCCATTCGGAAGTCCAGACCGCTTTCCTGTAGCGCGCGCTTCAGGAGATCGGCGGCAGGCTTGTCCAGCTGCCGCTCCATCAGCGTGTCGAGGAGATGCACCACGGTCACGGTCATCCCCCTTTTTTTGAGACCGTTAGCCGCTTCCAAACCCAGCAAGCCGCCGCCGATAACGACCGCGTGCCGGTATTTTTCGGACGCTTGCAGCATCAATTCCACGTCGCGGATGTCGCGGAAACCGACCACGCCCGGCAAGTCCTTGCCCGGCACCGGCAGCATGAACGGCATGGAGCCGGTCGCCAGCAACAGCCGGTCGTAGGAGGCTTCCATACCGTCTTCGGTACGCACCAGGCGCCGACGGCGATTGATCTCGGTGACTGTTCTCCCTTTATGCAGGGTGATGCCGTTGGTTTCGTACCAGGCCTCGTCGTTGAGAATGATATCGTCCAGCTTCTTTTCGCCGGCGAGGACCGGAGACAGCAGGATGCGGTTGTAATTGCAGTGCGGTTCGGCACCGAACACGGTGATGTCGTATGCGTCGGGAGCGATTTTCAGCAGCTCCTCCACGGTGCGGATGCCGGCCATACCGTTGCCGATGACGATGAGTTTCTGTTTTTTCATGATTTACCTACCTTTGGGATGAATCCCGCTCGTCGAATCAACTTTGTAGGATGCGGTGACGTAAGAAAGGGTTGCGATTAAAGCAACCGTTTGCGATTGGAACCGCATCGTTTGCGTTAGAAACACCTAAACCCTCCCATGTGTCTGAAACAGGCACACCATCAGCAACCCAAACAGGAGCAGCGCCGTCAGTTGCCAGAACAGGACCGGATTGCGCTGGTACAAGGGGATGGGGCGGCTGGAGAGGCGCTTGCCGCCGCCCTTGGACAATCCCGATTCCAGTTCGAAGGCCAGTTCGATGGCATCGGCATAGCGCTCGCCGGGATCGACGGCGACGGCGCGCGCCAGAACGGCATCCAGCCAAACCGGCAGATCCGGGCGGCGGCTGATGAGGGGTTTGGGTTTTCCGAATCGGGGGGTGCTGAACGGCTCGATTTCGCCGTAGGGATAGGCGCCGCCGGAGAACAGGCGATAAAGCGTAACGCCGAGGGCAAATACGTCGCTGGCGACGCTGCCCCGTTCGCCGTGAAACAGTTCCGGCGCCATGTAGCTGGCGGTGCCCGGCATCGGATCGGCCTGGTTCTCGTCCCAGGCCGGCAGCCGCGCAATGCCGAGATCCAGCAGTTTCAAGCCGCCGTCGTCCGAAAGCAGGATGTTGTCCGGCTTGATGTCGCGGTGGACGATTTGCTGGCGGTGCAGGGCGTGTACCGCCTTGCACAGTTTGAGGGCGAGATCGATGCCCGGCTCCAGGCCGATACGGGCGTTCCGCCTCAAGTGCTGTTCGAGCGTGGCGCCGCGATAATAAGGCATGACCGAATAGAGGCGGCTTTGCCGTTCCGGCGGCTGTTCCAGAATTTCGGCCACCCACGGGCTCTTCACCCGCCCGCCGATCCAAGCTTCCCGAACGAAGGCGTCGTGATACTGCCGTTCGCTGGCCACCCGCGGATGCGGGAATTTGACGACCACCGGGTTGCCGCTGCGCCGGTCGACCGCGCGGAACAGCGCGCTGTAGCGCCCGGACGACAGCCGTTCTTCCAGTTGAAAATCGTCCACCGTGTCGCCGGCGTCGGGCAGTTCGAGAATGGGCAAGGATTCGATGATTTCCCGCAGCGACTGCCGGTCGATTCGGGGCAGGGCGATGACGTCCACTACCAGCGCGGTGATGTTGTCGTTGCCGCCGCGCTGGAACGCCAGATCGACTAGCGTGTCCGCGCTGCTTTGGGGCGCGGCCCGCTCCAGCAGAACGCGGGCGATCTCCGTGTGTTTGAGCGGACCGTACAGACCGTCGCTGCACAGCAGGAAGCGGTCGTGGATTTCGAGCGTGTGCACGGCGTAGTCGGTGCGGAGCAGAGGCTCCAGGCCCACGGCTCGGTATAGGATATGGTCCAATTCGGGGCCGTTCAGCGTATGGTCCGCCGTCAGCAGTTCCAGCCGTTCGCCGCGCAGCCGATAGATGCGGGAGTCGCCGACGTGCACCAAATGGGCGCGGCGGCCGCGGAGGATCAAAGCGCTGAAGGTGGTCGCCATGTGGGCGAGATTCGGGTCCCGCCTTCCCATGGCGTGTATCCAGCGATTGGCGGCATCCAGGCTTCGATCCAAAAGCTGCTCCACCGCTAAGGTTTCGGCCAAGCTGTAATAGGCTTCCATGAAGCAGTGCATGCACAGCTCTGCGGCCACACGGCCTCCTTTTGCTCCGCCCATGCCGTCCGCCACCGCCGCGACGATGCCGCGACAGGCCAGATCCTGCGGCGAGGGCTGGGCGATACCGGCGTAGTCCTGGTTGTCTTCGCGCCGCCCCTGATGGGATGCGAAGGCGGCGCTCAAGGCAAGTTGTCCGTTCGCAGTCACTGATGTACTCCGGTGCGTTGTCCTAGCTGCGCTGCACCTGGCTCAAACCCGCGCGCCGGATACCGCACCCCAGGTGGTGCGCCAGCGCTTCTTCACCATGACCAGGCCCAAAAGTCCCATCAAGGGAAGCCCCGCGAACACGCTGAAACCCAGGGCGAAGCCGTGTTGCATATCCCAGGACCACCCTAGGGCCTTCGCCAGGAAAAAGCCGCCCACACCTCCGGCGCAGCCGACCAATCCCGTGATGACGCCGATTTCCTTGCGGAAGCGCAACGGCACCAGTTGGAACACCGAGCCGTTGCCCATTCCCAAGGCCATGGTGCCGGCGAAGAAAATCGCGACGGCACCCCAGGCGAGGGCCGGCAGTTCGAACAAACCCCATCCGGCAACGGTGGCATTCGCGGTCTGAGCGGGCGCCGGGCCTTCCGGCAGAAAAGAGATGGCGAGATAGCTCAAGGACACCGCGACAAACAGGAACTGCAAGGTGCGGATGCCGCCCAACCGGTCGGCCAGGTAGCCGCCCAAGGGGCGAAACATGGAGCCGGCGAATACGACGATCGCCGCCATCATGCCGGCGGCTATGCCGGAGACGTGATACCAGTTGGTGAAATAAAGGGGCAGAGCATTGCCGAGGCCGACGAAACCGCCGAAAGTGATGGAGTAAAAGAACATGAACCACCAGGTGTCCGGGTCCTTCATGACCGTGGCATAGTTGGCCAGGGTGACCGGCGCGCGTTTGTCGGGAGCGTCCTTGGCCAGAACGGCGTAGACGATGAGCACCAGCACTAAGGGAATAAGCAGGAAACCGAACACCGCCTGCCAGCCGAAGCGTTCCGCCAGCCAGGGGACAGTCATGGAATCCAGCACCACGCCCATGTTGCCGGCCCCGGCGATACCCATGACCACGCCCTGATAGTGGGGCGGATACCAGCGGCTGGCCTGGGGCAAGGCCACGGCGAAGCTGGCTCCGGCGATACCTAAGAGCAGACCCAGCAGTTCGGTTTCCAGTTTGGAGTGCAGACCGAACACGAAAACGTAAGCAAGCCCCAGGATCACCAGCAACTGGGCCAGGATGCCGGTCAGCTTAGGGCCCAAATGGTCGGCCATCGAGCCGAGGGCCACGCGGAATACGGCGCCGGACAGAATGGGAATGGCCACGATGGTGAATTTCTCGCTCACCGGCAGCCCCAGGTCCTTAGTAATGTAAAGGGACAGGGGACCCAGCATCACCCAAACCATGAAGGAGGCGTCGAAATAAAGGAATGCCGACAGTAGCGTCGGCCAATGGCCTGCTTGTTTAAATTCTTTGAAGTTCATCGTTCAAAGTCCATTCAGTTGATTTCGCGTTGATCCGAACCAAAAAAAAAGCGCCTGGCGGTCATCGCAAGAGGATGACCGCAAGACGCCTTTGTCGAGTTTCTGCACGCCGCCGTTGGCGCACCAAAACAGTTCTGATCTAACTATGCACAGGTAATGCCAACACTATCGCATTATGCAATGCGTTGATTTTCGGATTTCTTGAGTGTCTTATCGCGAGAAGGGCGGAGCCGCCAATCCGAGAATGCACCAGTTCGGAAAAATGAGTGCACATGGCTGGTGCGTAGGGGCGACCATAGGGCGGATCGGCTGGTAGACGGGCTGATTTCAGCGGAGCCCGATGGACGGCAGAGCCCAATATCGTGCAGGGCTCACGCCGTCCGAAAGAGATGAGGTCAAGCCGCCTTCCGTGCGTGGCGCTCGTGCAGGAACTTCAGTACCTCGGCACGGAGACGGTTGTAGTGCGGATCGTCGGCCAGCGTCAGTCGATTACGTGGCCGCGGCAGATCCACCTCCAGAATTTCGCCGACGGTAGCGGCCGGGCCGTTGGTCATCATGACGATGCGGTCGGCGAGCAGCACGGCTTCGTCCACATCGTGCGTCACCATGAGGGCGGTGCTGCCTTTTTCTTGAAGGATGCGCATGAGTTCATCCTGCAGATTGGCGCGGGTGAGGGCGTCCAGGGCGCCGAACGGTTCGTCGAGCAGCAGGACTTTGGGCTCCATGGCCAGGGCGCGGGCAATGCCTACCCTTTGCTTCATTCCGCCTGAAATTTCGTGGGGATGCTTGTGCTCGGCATGACTTAAGCCCACCAGTTTCAGGGCGGCATGAGTTCGTTCTTTGAGTTCGGCCTTGGTTTCCTTGCGTCCGAAGACTTTTTCAACGGCTAAATAGACGTTTTCGAAGCAGCTCAGCCACGGCAGCAGCGAGTGGTTTTGGAAAACCACCGCACGATCGGGTCCAGGTCCCGAGATTTC
>Ga0196972_1000293_pt1 | contig 32270 bp, 28 predicted proteins | sample S1v_2013CmetaG_FD_148618 | JGI IMG/M metagenome (GOLD analysis project Ga0196972, IMG submission 148618) | Soil microbial communities from Anza Borrego desert, Southern California, United States - S1+v_20-13C | ecosystem: Environmental > Terrestrial > Soil > Desert | place: USA: California...
ACGCCCTGGGTTGGGCGGTATCAGAGGCTCCACTCGTTTCCAAAACTCATCGGTTACTTCCCAGGATTTGGCTTTCATCAGTGCGCTTTGCGAGAAAAAAGCGCCATTATCCTCTATTTACGGATAAGCTCTTAGTCGATTACCAGCCGTTTGCTCCGGATCGGAGAGTTGATCAGAGCTTCGTTAAGGATTAATTAATGAGCGATTCTCAGTAGAAATGAATGGCAGCTTTTTGGACAAAAAAACAATGGAAGTTTCTTAGATCAGGACCATGAAGCCACGTTATATTTCCAGCCGGGACAATCCAGTCGCTCTGAGAAATGCGCGTATGTTTTGTACGGCGATGAAATCAGAGAGCGATTTTATCACCGTCCTCCCACCTCATTCTTGAAAATCAGTCCCTCAATCGCTCGGGCATGGCAGGAAATTCAGTTAAGTTTCCATGAGTGTGTCTCAATGTGTTGACTCAGCGGAATCTGCTCAACTCAAGCTTACGCCTCGATGGGCGTTTTCCTGCCGAGTGCCTGATGTGGACGCCGGGCGTTGTAGAACTTGATCCAGTCCCCCAAGACCCGGCTGGCATGCTGCAGACGATGAATGGACGGCTCTTTGAGCGTCCGGATCAATCGCTCGACCATCCCATTCTGTTCTGGATGGTCGAGAATAATAAACTCCTGTTTTAAGCCGAAACTCTTCATCAGCGCGAGCGTCGCCCAGCCGTCCCGACCCGCCCACATTCGGCACAAATCGGATGCCCAGCGCTCATTCGGCTTCTCGGCCACGATCGCCCCATAAATCTCTCTTAGATCTTGGGTTTGGCTTTGAAGGGGCGATAGTAAAACGTCCGGCGCGGCACGCTAAGTCACTGGCACGCTCGGCTGATGAAGCACTGATGCCGTTTTTCTTTGAGTCCCTGGTGGACCGTCTCGATCAGTTCTCGTCCGCGTCCAGCTGGGATGGCCACTTTTGTCGGGTTCTGCGCTCCAGCATCGCCTCGCCGTAAGCCCCTTGCGGTTTTTCACCGGGCAATACACATACTCGTTGTGCGTTGATTCGGGTTCAGTGACGTGTCCCATCCGGCGATGCAAAGCTCGGAATCACCGCGCGCGCGAAGGGTTCCGGCTCCTCGATGATCCAGTCGTGGCTGCCGGTGGGAGAGACAATAAGCTGAGCATCGGGGATCGCCGCCTGGAAGCGGAGGGCTGTCGCGACCGGCATGGTATGGTCACGCGCGCCCCAAGCGAGTAACGTAGGCCGGCGGACGTGCGCCGCCACTGTCAGGAGTCCGTCACCGGCACACTGGGTTACTTGGGTCCAGAAGTTGCGCGGGTGGTGAAGCAGGTTGCGAGCGATGGCAGGCCAACCGGTCAGGGTTAGCCGCCACTCGATGACCGCGTCGCAGGCACGGCCGGCAAGAATCGGCACGAGCGAGACGCTCGGATGAGCGCCGATGGAGTCGGCCAGCACGAGACGGTCGATCCGCTCCGGATGTCGCACGGCAGCATGCACCGCGATCGCGCCCGAGTTTGAATGGCCGACCAGCAGCGCTGAATCGAGCCCCAGGCCGTTGAGTAACGGGGGCACCAAATCGGCCAACTCGTGCATTTCCAGCGGTCGCTGGACCTGCGAGGCCGCCCCACAGCCTGGCAAATCGGCCACCACGACATGCGTTCGGCGTGCAAATGCAGCGATTGTGGGCCGATAGACGTCGGCATGGATCAAAGGGCTGGCCAGTATCACCACCGCCGGCCCGCCGCGGCCCGTCTCCAGGACCCTTGCCGTGTGCTCGGCAACTTCAACTATCTTCGACCGGGGCTCTTCCATCTATGCCTCGCCATTAGCTCCTTGAGCAGTCTAGATATTTGACCAAGGACGCTCGAGCTGACTCATCGGGCTGGCAAGTCTTTTAGCTGGCCGATAGCCTCATCGCTTGGATCTCTTGCATGACCCGACCGCCCGCTTCTTAAGTTGCCTCTCGGAAAACCAGACCAACTGGTCGGCTCGGGCACGCAGCGGACAAGCGAAAGGTTCAAGCGGCCGCTGCTGACAAAACCGTTGCCGCTACCTCGATGACCAGGTCGAATGCCGTAGGCGCGCTTGCCGATTTAAACCGCTTCAGTGATATCGATATTCTTAACGTTGTATCAGCTGCATCGGCCCACCGCCTTTGGCGCTGGCCGCGGTGACGGTGCCTGGGCCAGGCTCCGGCTGTTCGGTGTAGGCTCGCGTGATCAGTGGCGTCAGCGTCGGGGCGAGGGATTTGAGCACCTGCACCGGTAAAGCGCTCGTAAAGCGATAACGCGCTGCGGCTGGTCCGGTCACGTAAGCGGTTACTGTCCCGAAGTGACGATCACCCAGCATGAAGGCAAAGGTCGCCGTGCGACTGATCACCTGTGTCGCGATGAGCCGCCCGCCGGGTCCGAAAATCTCCCGTTGATGATCCCCCGTCCCGGTTTTGCCGGCCATGACGAGAGGCGTACCCGAGGGACTCTTGTACACGCCTTTGACCCGTATCGCGGTGCCGCGCTCGACGACGTCGATCAGGGCACTGCGCGCAGCGGCCGCCACCTCTGGCAACAACACCGCTCGGCCTTGCGCCTGTGCCAGCTGCATGAGTGTCTCGTAAGGCGTATCCGCAGCGAAGTGGAAGGCATCGAAACGCACCATCGGGAGGCGCACGCCATTGTTCAACAGGATGCCCATCAATTCGGCGAGTGCGGCCGGACGGTCTCCCGAGGCGCCGATCGCGCTGGCATAGGAAGGCGTCAGAGCCTCGAAGGGGTAACCGAGCCGTTTCCATGCCCGGTGGATTTGGGCAAAAGCCTCGTTTTCGAGCAGGGTGCGAATGCGCTTGTCTTGCGCCTGGCGGCGGCTGGTCTTGAATAGCCAGCGATACACCTGTTGGCGCTCCTGTGTACTGGCACCCATGACCTCACTGAGAGTGGCGTTCGGATGTTCGACCAGGTAGCTCACCAACCAAAGCTCAAGGGGATGGATACGCGCGATATACCCGCGATCCTGTAGGTCGAAGCGCTCCGGGGAGTATTTTTCGTAAAGGTCTGTAATATCCTCGGCGGAGAGTCTCTGAGCTGCAGAGTGTGCCAGTAGATAATCCCGAAGCGCGGTAATGTCTCGCTGCGGATAAACCGAGCGATATACGGTGGACAAGCGTTTGGGGACCGGATGCACACTCCCGGTTAGGATACCGAGGGCTTCCTGCGGGGTTTTGTTCCGGTACTTGGCATAAAAGCGGCGCAGATACGCTTTCCCTTCCTGGTCCGCGAAGCGCTCCAGATACTGCCGGCGTTTCCCGCTGTCCTCCGCGTCCATCCAACGTGCCACGCCATCGGGCTTATACAGGTGATAGTAGACGACGTCACGCATGAGCCGGATGAAAACCAGATTCACCGAGTCCTGCAGTGCTTCGCGCAGGGTCATCGTCCGAGCATTATCGTCCTTATTGAAATTGGCGAAGGTGTGGAGCCCGCCGCCTGTAAAAAAGGCCTCCCCGGGGCTAGCCGAGTAGCGGCGCTCCAGGGCCGCCTCCAGCACAGCTGAGAGCCCGATCTTGGGGGTCGCAAGGAGCTGATCGATGACCCACAGCGACAAGTGATCGCGTGGGTGGATCTCGATCCGGCGCAGGGTCTCGCTCGATTGTCCTGCATACTGGTCATAGAGTTCCGCAATGATCTCCAAGTAATGCACCAGAGTGCGCAGCTTGGCGGTCGAGCCGAGGTCCAGCCGGATGCCCTCGTTCACATCGAGCGGCTGCTCATGGTTGTCGGCCTGCACCCGCAGCAGGTTTCCTTGGCTGCTGCGCTCGTAGAGGACGAGACTATAGATGATCTCGCCAAAGTCGTTGTCGGTGCTGAGGAGCCGGAAGCCCAAAACGCCTGCGGCACGCGCCTGTTCGGGATCCCGCAGCCTGTACAAAGCCTCAGTTACCGCCTGCTGGATGTCTTGGTCGATGGTCGAACGTGCGGCTAGGTCGATCCGGTCAAGGTCGTACATGCGGCTCACGCCTAACGCAGTGGCAAGCCGAGCGCGCAATACGTTTTCGGTCTTGTGATCGATGAAGGGTGCTGCGGATGTAAGGCTGTGCTGCACGCTCATACCGCCTGACGCGCGCAGCGCGGCATCGCGTAGCACCGATGGGATGACCCCATGCGCGGCCAGCACGCGCAGATGGCTGTCGGCCAGCGTCTCCAGATCGGCACGCCCTCCTAGGAGATAGTATGCGGGGCGACGTTGCGCCAGCAGGAGGCACAATACCTGACGATAAGCCAGCGCCTGTTCCGCAGTGATTCCCTCTCCGGTGGACATGTTCGCGGCGCCGAGCAAGTTGTTCACCGCAGCGAAATCCGATCCGAACCAGGCCAACAAACCATCGCCGAGTCCATGCACCTCGCCGGACTCCGGTGCGGCGGCGAGCGGCATGGAATTCAGATAAGCCTGAACGATGGCACGCCGTGCCTTCCGGGTGTCGGGGCCTAAGAGATAAGCGCGCAGCGACGCGCTGCTCATCTGCCGCAGCTTTTCGCCGGGGGAGTCCGTGCGGCCATCAGGGGAGTGGCGGTATTTCTCCATCTGCGTGGCGAGTGTGCTGCCGCCGGCTACGTTGATGTTGGCTCCGAGCTTCCGTGCAATTAGCTCCATGGTCGCCCGCGCGAAGCGGTCCCATTCGATCGCAGGATTGAGATGCGGGTAATGGTCATCAAGTAATTCCCGATTCTCGATGAAGAGCAACGTTTTGATCACCAAAGGCGGTATGGCGTCGAAGTCCGGATAAATCCGTGTGGGATAGGCCTTGTTAAACAGGACTTCGCCATCGCGATCGAGGATCTTGAGACCGGCTTGGGTCTTCTCGAAGTAGGTGGCGTAAAAGCCCTTGTCCACCACACGCAGCAACTCCGGCGAGAACCGTGCTTGCGCGATTATGGAGAAGCCGAGGTTCTGGAGACGCCGCTGAAAGCTCGGAAGAGCCGTGTACCCGAGCCGCTCATCGTAGGGCCCGGCACTCGGATAGCGGATGGCGGGGCTACCTCCCGGCTCCACTCGAAAGCGCAGCTGCTCGTCGATTGAGGAAAAATAGCGTGCTTGGAAATCCGATGTCTTGATTTCCTTGGCAATATAAATGGCACTGAGCGCCAGTATTGCCCCGGCCGTGCTCCAAACGGTGATCCTGAACAGTGTGCCGCCGAGTTGGCTCATATAAGCTAAAGGCCTCCCTCCCTCAAGAAATTAACCAAAATAATAGACCCAAACCGGGTGCCGCGAATATCGGACGCAACCCCGCGATTGCGAGCTAAATTTCCGTTCGACGCCAATGGGGGCCGAGGTAGACTCTACGGAAGTGCTGCCTGTTGTTTCCAGTGGTCGTGTTGGCCCCCTCTCGGTCAGCCTATAGCCTTGTGGGCAATTGCAATCTGCCGATTCAGTCAATCATTCACCTCCGTCTCGATACAGCCGCAGACTCTGCCGCCGAGGGATACGGGTGTGAGAAAGGTGCCATCGAGCACGTGATATCCCAATTCCCTAAGTACAGGACAGAAATCCGGTAGCCAGCAAAATTCGGCGGACAGCTCAACGCGCGTCAAGGCAATGTGACGGATGAAATCGAAGCCAGGGCGAGCAAAGCCAAGCGTTCGCGGATCCGCTCAGGCTGGGTGCGATGGGGATCCTCAAAATTAAACCCCCTGTATTTTAACGCGCCGAACAAGGTTTCGATCGTCCACCGGCGCGAGTAGGCGGTAAAGGCTTCGTGCTGGGGCGCACCGGAACTGGCGGCGACGAGAAAGTTGCCGCCGGTCAGCCGCAAGGCGGAGAGACGGACTCCCCCAGACGGGGCGCCGGCCTGCGAGATGGCAGGTTCGCCCCAGCTTCGGGGACTGAAACGGGACCTCGGCCCGCTGCGGCGCATTCCAGGCATTGGGAATCCGGGTATTCCGCTTCAGGCGAAGATAAAACGGAATCGCGAGGGCCTGGAGCCACTGCCGCTGCGAGACATGGCGCGATTCGGATGCGCGCGAGTCGAGTCGTCCCGGAAGCCCGAAGCGCCGGGTGGATGGCCGGAGGTCGGCGCGTAAGCGACGGTCGAAGGCCATCCACAAGGCCTCGCGCCCGGGCGTCGAGCCATCTGCAGGCAATGTCCGGACCCCTGGTTGGGTCCGGACGAGACGAGCGGAGAAGGGTGGCGATTCAAGCCACCGTTTGCGATTGGAAGGGCGTCTCTGGCGCTCCCAGAGATGCCGTTTGCGATTGGAAGGGTCGCGACTAAAGCGACCGTTTGCGATTGGAAGGGGCCGACTGAAGGCCATGACTCGTCGCCCATGTTTGGCTCCTTTGGGTGACTCGGACGTCCCAAAAGGTTTCGCAAAAATGGGGACGCAATCGATTACCGCGCGAGCGGTTTAGTCCTTGAGCGCTTCTCAGCCATTCAGGGTACCGGAGCGACCTCTTCGACGTCGCTTTTTTTACTACAAGCAAGAAAATCCATCGGCCTTCAAACCTAACGCGTTCGCCAGGAGATCAGCGAGTTCAGGACACTTGGCCCGGGTTTTAGGGCTCAGGGCGATGTCGTGATACTCTTTGGCGACTGGCGGTATAGCGGATGACCCGATCATGAGCTCTCCACGGTTCGACGTTTATTATCGTTATCCTGAACTGAGCAGCCTGCTTCAGGATTTCGCAGCGCAGTATCCCCACCTGGTGCGTCTGCACAGCATGGGCCAGAGCTATGAGGGGCGCGATCTCTGGTTGGCGACGGTGACGAACTTTGCCACCGGCGAGGACACGGACAAGCCCGCGCTCTACGTCGATGGCAACCTCCATGCGACCGAAGTGGCCGGTTCCATGGCCTGTCTTTACCTGGTGCACCGATTGGTCCAGGACTACGGAACGGATGCCGAGGTCACGCGGTGCCTCGACACGCGCGTTTTCTACATTTGCCCCCGCCTCAATCCGGATGGTGCCGAATGGGCCTTGGCGGACATACCTCGCTTCATTCGCTCGAGCACACGGCCTTACCCTGATGAGGAGCGGCCAAGCGGCGGCTTGCGGCGCGAAGACATCGATGGCGACGGACGCGTGCTGAGCATGCGGATTGCCGATCCGACCGGTCCCTGGAAGATCAGCGAACAGGACCCGCGATTACTGGTGAGACGCGAGCCCAGCGAGACCGGGGGCGAGTATTTTCGCCTGTTGCCGGAAGGCTTTATCGAGGATTACGACGGTTTCACCCTGAGCCTTCAGCCGCCGCGGGAACAGCTCGATCTGAACCGAAACTACCCGGCGAACTGGCGGCAGGAGCACGAACAACCCGGCGCCGGCCCTTTCCCCGCATCCGAGCCGGAAGTCCGGGCCGCCGTCCGATTCGTCAGCGAACATCGCAATATTACCGGAGCCGTCACCTTTCACACTTGGAGCGGCGTCCTGCTCCGGCCCTACTCGCACCGGGCGGACGATACCTTGTTGGCGGAGGATTTGTGGACCTATCGCAAGATCGGCGATAAGGGAACGGAGCTGACCGGTTATCCGAACCTTTCGGTATTTCACGACTTTCGGTATCACCCTAAGGAAGTGATCACCGGCTCCTTCGACGATTGGGTGTTCGATCACCTGGGCTGTTTTGCCTGGACCGTCGAGCTTTGGAGTCCTCAGCGGGAGGCGGGAATCGCCGACGCCAAGTTCATCGAGTGGTATCGCGAACACCCGATCGAAGACGATCTCAAGCTGCTGCAGTGGAACGACGATGTCCTCGGCGGCCGGGCTTTCGTCGACTGGTACCCTTATGACCATCCCCAACTCGGCAGGGTGGAACTCGGGGGTTGGGACGTCCTGTATTCCTGGATCAATCCGCCTCATGCGGTGCTGGAGCGGGAAATCGCCAAATTCCCGCGCTGGCTAATCTGGCATCTGCTGATTTCGCCGAAGCTCGAGTTGCTCGATGCGTTGGCCGTGCCGCTAGGCGATGGCACCTGGCGCATCACGCTCGTGGTTCAAAACACCGGCTGGCTGCCGACCTATATCACCAAGCGGGCCTTGACCAATCATTTGACGGATGGGGTAGTCTTGGAAATCCAATTCCCGGAAGAGGCGACGCTATTGATCGGGAAAGCCCGCGAGAGCTTGGGACACCTCGAAGGCCGCGCTTATACGCCCGTCACCCCGGTGGTTTGGGGGTGGGGCGGGGATGTGACCGATCAGCGGATGAAGGCAGAGTGGGTTTTACGGGCGCCGCCCGGAACCGCCGTGCACCTGTCGGCGCGCCAGGAGCGGGCCGGTACGGTGCGGTGCGAAGTGATCCTCGGTGAAGCGAGGCCCAAAACAAAACCCCTGTTTTCCACTAAGCCCTAAGCCCCGCTGATCGAGTATGGCTTTCGACGTCTGTCGATTTGATCGGCCGGTGCGGAACGGCAGCGCTCCTTGGCAAGAGAGCGCCTTCAGCACGTGCAGACGCCGAAGACCATATGTTTGATCTGACAGTCCACGCCTAGTCCCTTGGACCTGCAATCGACTCGACCGCCCGAGCGATGCAGGTCCTTTAGGAGATCAATCTCGAGTCGAAGACGTTGCGATGTCTTCGCCAAAGGCTGCTAGGGGGCGAACTTCGCTGATGATGTCTTCACCGCCTGACGGCATTGCGATGCCGAGCGCGACGTGACTCTTGCGGTAACCATAGAGGAAATAAAACACCAAGCCGATCGCGCCCCAGATCGGGAAAACCAGTTTGGCGTGCGGCGGCAGAAACAGGAAAAGCACCACGCAACCGACGACCGCGAGCGGTGCCACGAGCCACACCGCGGGCGTTTTGAACGGTCTGACACGGTGCTTATCCTTGATGCGCAGAATCATCACCGCGAGTGCCACCACCATAAAGGCGAACAGCGTGCCGGAATTGGAAATATCTGCCAGCTTGCCCACCGGAAAAAAAGCAGCGGCGAGGGTGACCGCGAAACCCGTCACTAGAGTGACGATGTGCGGCGTCTTGAATCGCGGATGAATCCGGCTCAGTGCTTCAGGGAGCAGTCCATCGCGGGCCATGACGAAGAAAATGCGGGTCTGGCCGAACAACATCATGAGAACGACGGAGGGCAGCGCCAGGAAAGCCGCGAGGCCGATCAGGTTGCCGACTTTCACCCAGCCGATTTGGCGGAGAACCTCGGCCAGTGCTTCGCGCGAGCAGACCAGCGGTTGCTGCCCCAGTGCGACCAGCGACTGGCATTGTTCGGCGAGCGCCACTGAGCCGGGCGGAAGGCCCTGGCCCGCCGAGTTCATGACCGGCTGTGCGCCGATAGCGCCGATGGCACCCGCCGAGACGAGGAGATAGAAGATCGTGCAAATTCCCAGGGAGCCGATCAAGCCAATCGGCACGTTGCGTTGCGGGTTCTTAGTTTCCTCCGCGGCGGTAGAAACCGCATCAAAGCCGACATAGGCAAAAAAGATCGAAGCCGATGCCGCGACAACGCCTGCTCCACCCAAAGGCATAAAGGGATGGAAATTTTCCACGTTGAGGACGGGCAGCGCGAGTGAGATGAAGGCCGTCAGCGCCACCACCTTAACGGCGACGAGAATGGCATTGAAGGTGGCACTTTCCCGTGTGCCGATCACCAAAAGACCCGACACAAACAGGCAGATCAGGACCGCCGGCAGATTGATGATGCCCCCGGCATAGGGGCCATTCGCCAGGGCGGCCGGTACCACCAGCCCCAAGGAGTGGTGGAGCAGGCCGACGAAATAGCCTGACCAGCCGACGGCGACGGCGCTCGCCGCCACGGCATATTCGAGCATCAGCGCCCACCCGACCAGCCAGGCCACGCCTTCGCCGAGTACGGCGTAGGAATAGGTGTACGCGGACCCCGAAACGGGCACCATCGAGGCGAGTTCGGAATAACAGAGCGCCGCCACAGCGCAGACAAAGCCGGCAATGACGAAGGACAGCATCATGCCCGGGCCCGCCTTTTGAGCGGCTTCGGCGGTGAGGACGAAGATACCGGTTCCGATAATGGCGCCGACGCCCAGTAAGGTCAGCTGCCAAGCGCCCAGCGACCGGTGAAGGGCCTTCTTTTCGGCTGTGGCAAGGATAGCGTCGAGTGGTTTCACGCGCCAGAAGATCATGGACTTTTCCTTTGAGGTGTGAGGGTTCTGGTGGTTAGGAAGCAAAGTTCAGGATAGGGTATAAGAAACGCCAGCCTCAGTCTTCGACTATCGAACGCGGCGCGGGTGTTCATTCCAGGATTGGAACGGACTGCGGCTATAGAGTACCTGAAACCTCATGATGCCGCACATGGCCGGCTATCAACGATGCGCCGCGTAATGGGATGTCCGAGTTGATGCAACGCTCAGGCAATTTGGGCAAAGACATTGCCTGCTCTGGCTCTTCGGGGACCGCAGTGGGCGATTTTCGAAATACCCAGCGACGATTTCGCTGATTACTTCCAAGAATTGAACAGGACGGTCTAGCTAGAGAACCGGCGAGGGTGGCGAGGCGATGATCATGCTCAACCAGTATGTATCGGTGCTGTAGCAATGCCAGAGCTGTGTCTCCTCGGTAAACCGGGCGAAGAGTTTGCCGTTGGCATAGACCACGCCATCGGCGACCGCGACTTGGTCGAACGGGCCGAAGGTTTGCGAAGCATTTCCGATGGCATCCTCAAAATGGATGACCGTGCGCTCATGGCAGGCATACTGGGTGAAGAAATTCTGACCCTGCATATCCCAGAAGTGATTGCTGAATTTGGCGACCACGGCCCCATTAGGCCCTTGGCTGATGAAATTGCCGGTGATCCGGAAGAACGGCGCCGGCGCTAGCTTGGTGGATTTCGCTAACTGCTCGGATTCGAAGGTCAGACTGATCATCCCGGTGCCCATCTGCATAATGCCTCCATTTCGCTTAGACCGCTATGGCTTTGCGGGTTCATGCAGCGAGCGCCGAGAACGGCAAAAAGGCCGATGGCGCACATCGGCCTTTTTCAAGGTACTAGGAGGCGTTAGCCAAGGGGGCTGGTCCGTTCCCTGGCCGAAGCGGCTTCTAAAACCGGCGTCCGCCACCGAAGCCACCGCGACCGCCGCCAAAGCCGCCGGATCTTTCTTCGCGCGGACGGGCTTCGTTGACGGTCAGGCTGCGCCCATCGACATCTTTGCCGTGCAAGGCGGAAATGGCAGCCTGAGCCTCCTGGTCGTTGCTCATTTCGACGAATCCGAAGCCCTTGGAACGGCCGGTATCGCGATCCATGATGACATTCGCGGATTCGACCGCACCATGTGCGGCGAACATTTGTTCGAGATCGCGGTTGCTGACGGTATAGCTCAGGCCGCCGACGTACAATTTCTTACTCATAAAAAACTCCTAAATAAAGGAAAAAATCAAAACTCAAAAGGATGGCTGCCGATCCGGTCGATCAGCCGTTAACGGCGCCTTTTAGCGCCGCTCCGTCCACCGGGACGCTCTTCGTTGACACGAAGACAGTTGCCACGCAGGCTGTGTCCGTTCAGGGCACTGATCGCGGCGCGGGCCTCGTGGCCCTCCATTTCGATGAAGCCGAATCCGCGGCAGCGGCCGCTGAAGATGTCCCGCGCCAAAGTCATCGAGCGCACTCGCCCGTACTGGGCGAACAAATCGGTGAACTCCTGTTCGGTGAGGTCGGACGGCAGATTGCCGGCATAGATTCTCAGCATAATCGTTCTCCTCTCGGTAGCGCTCGGCGAGGCATCAAAGCGCACGTCGGGGCGGAATTGCGGCGCCGCGGCGCGTGGTTGCGCGGCCTTTGGACTGCGGCATGGGCTTGGGCGGCGTCCGCGGAAGCGCCGGCTCTATTTTCATGGTCGACAGAATTTCCTCCGGCACCGGGTGGGCGGGCAATCGTCGACCGAGCAGACGCTCGATGTCCCGCAGTTGCGGAGCTTCGTCCCGGCACACCAGCGAAACCGCCGCGCCGTCGGCGCCCGCACGGCCGGTGCGGCCAATGCGGTGCACGTAATCCTCGGGAACGTGCGGGAGTTCATAGTTGACCACATGGGGAAGCTGCTGAATGTCCAGGCCGCGGGCGGCGATGTCGGTGGCCACCAGGATCTGCACGCGATCCGCCTTGAAGGCGGCGAGTGCTTGCGTCCGCGCGGACTGGCTCTTGTTGCCGTGGATCACCGCGACGCGAAAACCATCCCGGCCGAGCTGTTCCGCCAGCTTGTTGGCGCCGTGCTTGGTGCGGGTGAACACCAGGGTCTGGCCCCAGCGCCCGCTGGTGAGAAGGTGAGTGAGCAATACCTGCTTTCCCGTCTTCGGCACGTGATAGACCGCCTGACTGACCAACTCGGCCGGTGCATTGCGTGGCGCCACTTCGATGCTCAGCGGCTGATGCAGAAGGCCCGCCGCGAGCGTGCGGATCTCCTCCGAGAAAGTGGCGGAAAACAAGAGGTTCTGACGGACTTTCGGCAGCAACCCTAGGATGCGCCTGATGTCATGGATGAACCCCATGTCGAGCATGCGGTCGGCTTCGTCCAGCACGAGAAACTCGATGCCGGTGAGATTTGCGTGGCCCTGAGCTATGAGATCCAGCAGACGTCCAGGGGTCGCAATCAGGAGATCGACACCCCGGCGCAAAGCAGCCACCTGCGGCTGCAGGCCGACGCCACCGAAGACCACCGCCGTCCGGATTCCGGTATACCGGCCATAGATCTGCACGCTTTCGCTGACCTGTGCGGCGAGTTCGCGGGTAGGCACCAGCACCAGCGCCCGAGGCACGCGGTTCTGGCGATGATGGGGTCCGGCGCTTTCGGTCAACCGCTGCAGCAAGGGCAGGGTGAAGGCGGCGGTCTTACCGGTACCGGTCTGAGCCGCGGCGAGCAAATCCCGGCCGTCGAGTACGGCGGGAATCGCCTGTGCTTGAATGGGCGTGGGGGCCGCATAGCCTTGTTCGGCCACGGCGCGCAAGAGGGCTTTGGAAAGCCCCAGAGAAGTAAAAGCCATTATTTTTTTCCTGGCTCTGGCCTACCGCGCGAAACGCACGGCACCGGTTGAGCGTGAGCGATTGGGTTGAGGTGGCCACAGGGTCGTCCGAGACGGACATACCGCGTGCGATTTGCAGGAGGAGGCGGGATTAACAGGTGCCTCGCGGCATGGACTGAGTGGGAGATTCCGTATCCTCGTGGCGAAGACCGGTCTTCGGCCGCGACAAACTGAGGCCAGGATACGCGCTTTCTTCGGAATGACCTAATTAAATTTGTTTCCCCGATCGCTGGACATCTCTCCGGCAAAGGCGCACTGTGCTAAGACCGAGGACGATTCGCACAGGAATGCTATGGATCATCAGAGTGCCTTGGGTAAGCCCCCACGGACCGATTAATGGCGAACCAAACTTTAGAGGTTGAGATGCTACCCACGAGCTTAACATCCTGCGAACTTTCCCTCACGGCCAGCAACTTTCAACAAACCTGCGGGTTTTGCGGCTGCGTGTTCCGTGTAGAAATCACATGGCGGATATCCTACTCCTACTCCTCGAAGTCCCTTCAGGACACGCAAGCCTATTCCTGCCCGGAGTGCCGGCGCGATTCCCAAATCAAAACCTCTACCGCGCCGCGGGTGATGTTGATTTCGAAACGCACCGATGGCCGTAAAGGACCATGTCCGTCTAAATAAAGAACATAGGGCAAAGCCAATGTGTTTCTTGGCGGGTCTCAGCACCGGTTCCGGAGTGAAAACCCCATGAAGCTCTACGACTTGAGCCGGCGCGTGTGCGAGTGGGAGCGGCTGGACGAATGGCGCGGGAAGATACGCGCTATCCTCGCCCGAAACGAAGCGGGCAAGATTTCGCCGTTTCACTTGCTGTCGCTGCCCGGCATGAGCGCGAGCGAGCAGCGCGCCTGTGCCGATCTCTGGATGAAGGCACGCATCGAGGCATCCGCGCCGAAGCGGGCCAATCTGGCGTTTACGTTCCGTTCTTTCGCCAAGCCGAAAATACGTTTGGGGTACTTGTCCTGTGACTTTCACGAGCATGCCACGTCTCTACTGCTGGTGGAATTACTCGAATTCCACGATCGGGAACGTTTCGAGATCTTCGCCTATTCGTACGGTCCGGACGATGGCAAGGGCATGCGGGAGCGTCTCAAGAAAAGCTTCGACCGTTTCGTTGACATACAAGCCCTCTCGACGGCCGAGGCCGCCCGTGCGATTCATCAGGGCGAGGTGGATATTCTTATTGATCTCAAGGGTTACACCCAGGCCACCCGCACCGCCATTCTCACCTTCCGCCCCGCGCCCATCCAGGTGAATTACCTCGGTTATCCCGGTACTCTGGGCGGCGATTTCTGCGACTACCTCATCACCAATCCATTTCTGACGTCGCCTGGTAGCGCGGACGACTACAGCGTGACGGCGAAATGCCAGCGGTCATCGGTTGGACAACGGTCAGGCAGGCGGGGCATCCCCGCTTCATGGAGCTGGCGCCGTTCGGATGCGAACCGGTGTGAAGCCCACTCGATTTTCCTCTTATATTCCTAAAAAGTATTCCTCATGAAAAAGCAAGAGAAAACCTATCTTCAGTCGTCCAAGTACCGATGTCCTTTGTGTAAGCAAATGGTCATGTCATCGGATTACCTATTTTCGCGTCGACGGTCCGCTAGTGGCGCCTGGACTATCGTCGAGTGTTGCCGGAAGTGCAAAGATTCGGGGATCTTAGGACGTCCCGGCACCTGATCAAACCGGCCCATTTCAAGGCGCGGCAAAGCGTAATGGTCAAATACTGGAGTCTTGGCGATTAGGATCTGAGAATCGACTCTACGCTTTGTTATTTTTCGCCACCTCTCCTATGCGGAAGGCGCCACCGGAACTGGCCTAAACGTCCAACTAAGGCTGCTTTGGGCATGAAACGGAAATTTAGATCTGAGAGGGCTTGTTGGATCGGATCGCAACTTAATACACGGTATGCCTTTGCCCGTAGACATGATCATTTTTTGCACAGCTCGACGAACATAACCTCCTGCTCTCAGAATCCGCCTCTGCCAATTTACAAGGTTTGCGCTAGAACCTTCTGCCGCCGTTAAAGTCGTATGTCTAACTTGATTCCTGCCCGAGAAAGTCACACGGCCCCATTCTGCGGCGGCAATAGGTCATCCTGTTATTGGAGAAGCGTTATGGCTCATGAAGAACGACCCAAATCACCTGAATCCGAGGAGCGCACTGGAATGGGCGGAGCCGGGTCGGGCGGTGATTCCGCTACCGGCACTGGGGCGCCTCCCGGTGCCGGCGGAGCAGGCGGGCAGCCCATTGCACCGGTGACGAAGCGGGACGAGAAAGAGGAAGCTGCGCCTTCGTCAGGGGGCAAAGCTGGTACGTCCGGCGAGAAAGCTCGCAAGGCGGACATCAACGTCGATCCTACCGCCATCGCGCCGGGCTCACGCGTCGGGGCGGCCGGAGCGCGCGAGGACTGCGAAGCAGGAAGCGCTTGAGGCCGGGGCAGTGCCGTCTTATTGACTCATATCCCCGGCCGAAGGCAGTTCCAATCGTCAGCCTTGGACTTCGTGACGTATGGCGGAATTCTCTTGCGACGACTCGCCCAGCCGAAGCAAGGACGAAGACGAGGGAAAAAAGAACGATGTTTCACCGGATCGATACGCTTCATAGGCTTCCCCGTAGGCCTCTAGCAAACGGGCTTCTTCGTGTCGGGAGCCGAGATAAGCATAGGCGGTGGCGATCAGATTGAAGACGAGACCATTTACCGTCAGACGCGGCGTCAGCCAAAGGACCGGCACGGCCAAGGCATTGAGCGGATGCCGAATCCAACGGAACGGGCCGCCTGCCTTCATCCGGCCGTCCGGACCGAGCCGGGGTCCCTGGGCCTCGGGTTCTGGCGGCACCTGAGGCGCGCCTGCCCACCAGGCTTTCAACCCCGGCAGACCCAACATTTTCCCCGGTCCGATCTGACCGATGGCAGTCGATCCATAAGCCACGATTCCGAAGCGGATCGCCTGCACTAGCTGTGCGGAAGGGCTTTTCAGCGTGTAAAGCGTCTTATCGGGAAGCCGCCGAACGTACCAGAACAGCAGCCCGGCCGAGGCGAACGAGGTCGCAATGTATAAAGGTCGATACCAGGCGTTTCGTTGGCGTTCGCCGACAAGGCTTGCCGCGGTCAGCTTGGCGCGGCGGCTGGCCAAGAGGCTGTGCACTGCACAAAAGGCCAGCGTCGCGACGGCTGTTCGTGAAGCGTTATGCCACATACGCGTTCCTCCGAGAATCTCTTGATGGCTGAAAATGGCACCCGGCGGGAAATCGCCTAGTGCTCGATTCGAGCGGCCGGCCTGCGGCGGGCCCAGCGGGTCCAGTCGCCGTGCTCCCGCGTATAAGGAGACGGCGTGAATAGGTTGGACGGCGCATCGGCGGACTTGGGTTCATCGGTTAGTTGCCGCTTGATAGCCCATCGGCCCAAGGCACGGTCCAGCAAGCCCCCAGCGACTCGGTTCCAGAGCACGAATGGCTTTGTGATGCCGATATTGACTTCGCGCCGCGGGCGCAATGCACAGCCCAAAAGGGCATCGACCACCCGTTCGGTCGGATAAACGGGCGGAAGAGGTCTTGCAGCATAACCTTCCCTGCTGCATGCATTGTCGAAGAATGGCGTATTGATGGGCGGCGGGGAGACGGTACAGATCTTGATGCCCGGCCACTGTCTGTGGAGTTCGGCGCGCAACGCCTCGCCCAAGCTGGTGATGGCGAATTTCGAGGCGGTATAGGCGGTTTGTAAGGGAAAGCCGCGCTTTCCCGCCAGCGAGCCCAGATTGATGATGGTGCCTTCGCCTTGGTTCTTAAGGATGGGAAGCGCTGCCCGGATACCCTGTACGGTACCCATGAAGTTGACCTCCATGACGCGCCGAATCTCCTCGACATCCAATTTATCGAACAAGGCATAGACGGACACGCCGGCATTGTTGATCCAGGTATCGATCCGGCCGAAGCGCTCGACCGCTGTCCGGGCCAGTTCGTCGACCTGCTCGCGCTGGGTCACGTCCATCGGTACGGCGATGGCCTGGCCGCCCGTTTGGGTAATATCGTGAACCAGGGCGTTCAGCCTGTCGTTGCGGCGCGCCCCGACGACCAATCGTGCACCGCGTGCGGAAAACGCCCGGGCGGCGCAATGGCCGATGCCGGAAGAGGCTCCGGTGATGACCACCACCTGTTCGTTGAGTGCCTTAGGCATGATCCCTCCTGCCAGTGTTTCACTTTAGATGCGGGTGCTCCCGGTATAGATCCGCGCCGGTCGATCCGCTTCGGCAGTCTGCAGAAACGAGCTCAAGGCCGCCGCCACCCGTTCCGGCTGTTCGACTTGGGCCGTGTGGCCGCAGCCGGGCAGAACCTCCAGCCGCCCACGGGGTAAGTGTGCCACGGCAGATCGACCGTGCCGAACCGGGAAAATCAGGTCGCGATCGCCCCACAGCACGAGTGTCGGCATATTTAGCCGATGGAGTTCGTCGAGCACGATTTCGGATTCGCGTTGGCCCCAGAGGGTATTGACGGCCCTGAGGGTGAGCAGGGTCGCCTCTAAATAGCCGGGGAGTAGCGCCATCCGATAGAGCCGGTCGTACCAGGGCCAAGGGATTGACCAAGGCTTGGCAAATAGCAGGTGCGACAGTCCTACCGACCATTGCCACGCCCCGAGAGGGGTCTTGCCCCAGAGCGTCAGGAATTCCCCAGTGCCTGGCACGATCTGACTGCGGACCATGGGGTTTATCTCAACGCCTAATCCGGCGCTGCCGATGAGTGTCAAGGCCGGCACGCGTCCTGGGTGCCGGAGCGCCAAGTGCACGGCAATCAGCCCGCCGAGCGAATGGCCGATGACCCTTACGCGCTTCAGATCAAGCTGATCGAGCAAGGATACGACGAACGCCGTAAGCGAGGCGGGCGAGTAATCGAAGTGCGGTTTATCGCTGGCGCCGAATCCCGGCAGACTGGGTGCGTACAGGGTATGGGCGGACGCCAGGAACGGCATTGTCCAGCGCCATGAATGAGCACTGTCCGCCGTTCCATGGAGCAATAAAACCGGCGAGCCCCGGCCCGCCACCAGATATTCGACGGCGATGGGGCCGTGCGCGGTGCTGACCGTCAGCCGGCATTCCTGAATGATTCCATTCACGATGAAGAGCCTTGGCTTAAGCAGTTCACTCTACGCGTGGGTTTCCCTGATGAGCATTCGGAGCACTTCATATGGCGGCCTAAGGCCTCAGCCAGCGAGGCCACGATCCGGGCCCGCTCGCTGTTCCAAGAAACACCGGGTCAAGCAAGCCACCCCTGTGGGCTTCACAGCGGTAAGTATTTCACCGCTCAAACACGGAAGCCTCCATCGCGTACGGGAATAAGGCTCCTTAAGGTGCATGTCCAAGAGTTGCGCTAACGAGCGCTTGAAGTACCGTCCTGTTTGCTGGGGGACCACCAGGGGCCGTCTCGTTGCGGCAGCCGCTTAAAATCAGCGGGATCACGGTCAAATACAGTGCGATCAGTTTCTTCATGAGCTTATCTCCTATTACTGGCTGAGCCTCTCTCATATCAACATACGGCGTTCGGACATCTGTAATACAAACTGTGATGGCCGATCGATCCGCCCCTATCCAGCCGCTCTCTGCAAACGTCGGAAATGCCCCTTTGCGCCAAGATGCCGCATGGCTTCCCGAAGGTCGGTCCAATACGGTTCGTTGAGAACGCGCAGCAGATCTCCGCGGTCGTCGGGGATCAGGTCCCAAAGCCCGCTGTTGTGCCAATGCTGATCGTTATCCCAGTCCGTGCGGTCGATGATGGGATAGAGGCAAATGCCTTCGACCGGCACCCCCAGTTCCAGTGCCCGTTCCGTCTCACGGGCGATTTCACGGATCCATTGGCCGCGTCCTTGCCCCACGTGGCTGGTCTCGCCGATCAACAGCGGCACCCGATAGCGCTCATACACTTCCTGAAGCAGGCAATGGAGTGACACGCGCCGGGGATCTTTCTGGTGCCAATACAGCCGGTTATCGGTCAGGAACTCCCACTGGTTGGAGTGATAGTAATTGACGCCGATGATATCCAGATACTTCGCGTCGCCGCCGAGATCCTCATCTCGCGAGCCCCGCAGCATGTCCCAGGCCTCGAACATCGAGTTCCGCTCCGTCCGGGCGGCCTCTTCTAAGTCCGGCCGATCGGGTGGCGCGATGACATGGATGAGCGGATCGATATGGACGATACGAGCACGCGAATCGACCTCCCACACCGCCTCGATGGCGGCAATCGCGGCCCGCACCAACTGGCGCTTGAGCTCGTGGTCGCATCCTGCAGCCCGGGCAGGATAGGGATGCATGGTATGGCTGCGGCAGATGGCCCAGCAGATGAACGAAATTTCATTAATGGGCGAATAGAGGGGCAGTGCGTCGCTGTGGTCGGCGATGAAGCGCGCGGTCGCTCGGGAAAACCGGGCAAAGCGATCGACGAACGCCGGGGAAAAGAGATCGAGATCGTCCGGCCAGCCGTAATGACACAAGGTCCAGATCACCTGAATGCCGTGCCGGTCGGCGGCGCGGATCATGGGCAGAAGCGAGGCGAAATCGAAACCTCCGGCATGCTCGATGAGAGGCCAGCGCACGCTCTCGCGCGCTACCCGAATGCCCGCATCCAGGAGCCGTGCGTAATCGCACTCCACGTACCGGTCATGGTGGGTGGCGGCCACCATGTCCAGCCGCTGTCCGAGCGAATTGATGTGGCAGGCGCCTTCGAATCCGCCCATCCAGAATGATTCGAAGTGTGGAGAGGGTTTATCGTGTCCGCTGATCATCGTCTCCTCCTTGGCATGTGATCTTTTTAACGTATGAGCTGGACGTGCTTCAAATCAGCTTGTTAGGACATTCGGTACTGACGTAATAGCGCTTCGGGCAGCATATCAGTCTGCCAGAAGGGCGAATTCGTTTGGGTTATGGCGCGGAATGAGCGGCGGCTCGGCACGTACCGAGCGGCCCTCTCCGTTTTTGAGGGCATTAACGACGAAATCAAGCGAACGATCATGGTTGCGGACGATGATCTGCTACCGAAGTTCGCTCGGCGCATGGCCGGCGCCGGTGGGAAAATACGACAATCGTCAGGGCCTGTTCCATGAAGCCTCCTTATGAAAATCCTTAGGCTCTGCACACCGAGTTCGCTTCCTAACTGAGACCGACCGCTTTGGCTTTACGTTCCGGTCGTCCCAACTGGATTTAAGGGTGTCGGGTAAGAATCTAGGCATTATGAGGGCTTGCGATGGTGACGCGATGACGCGAATCGGACTGGCCATGGCGGATTACGTACGAGGCCGCCCTTACTCCTTATAACTATCCGCGCCGGCTCGCCCGCACCGTCCCACTCTGACGTCTGCCCCTATTGACCCGCACTCCTGTGAGTTTGTAGCATCGACCCATCATTTCGAGTGAGTTCAGTCGTTCGGAGGGATTCATGGCATTGCGGCTCACGTCGTTCATGTTGGCTTTAGGAGTGGGGGCTATTCCATTCCCCACGATATCCGTCGAAGCGCATGAGTCCAACCCCGGGCCGGTGAAGGCCAAGACCTCGGCCGAAACCTCCAGCGTTCTGACCATCGACGCGGACGGACTTCATCTCGCGGCGCGTAACCAGCGGCTGAATGTGCTCCTGACCGAGTTGGCGCAGCACAGCGGGATCGTGTTCGAGCGGCCGGAGGGTTTGAAAGATCACCCGGTCACTGCAAGCGCCGATGCGGCCGATTGGACGTCGATCATTCGGGCCGCTTTGCAAGGATTCAACCATGTCGATCAATTGAACCGGGCCGGGGCGATCGAACGGGTCGTCATCACCGGGCTCAATGGCGATGGAACCGATTCGGCGGAGCCCCGTCCGAGCCTCTTCACCGACAGCGGCACCGTGAAACATTCGACCTCGAACACTCGTCCCCTCGACCTAGCTCATCTGCCCCGGAATGCCGTTCGACCCATCCGTCTCGACCGGGCGCGGCTGATGACTATGACGTTTGGCGAGGAGTTGCCGTTGAGCCTCCCGAGCGGACACCAGGCTTTCGTTCACGATAACCGCTACACCCACGAAAACGGCGACGTCACCTGGATCGGATATCTCAAGGATAACGGTCAGGCCTTTCGCGCAGTGATTACCTTCGGGGGGACTGAGGCCGTGGGACAGATCTCGACGCCCGAAGCGCTCTATCAGATCGAGCCGGGCAGGGACCAGCAGTGGTTGATTGACATCCAGGCGGCGGGCCTGAGCCATTCGCCGTATCACAGCCAGGAGCCAATCCCGCCCTGGATGGCGGCGCCGGCGATTCAAAGCGATACGTCCAAAGACCGAAAGGCAACCCAGGCGGGAGACGGAACATCAGGCAAGCCAACGGCAAGTGCCGACACCGGCTCTTCGACGCCGACGACCATCGATCTGCTGGTGCTCCACACTCCTAACGTGGCTTCGGGCAAGGCGATCACCCGCATCAACCAGTTGATCGCGCTGGCCAATCAGGCCTTCGTCGATAGCCAGGTTGCGATGAGCTTGCGGCTGGTGAAAGCCGTGCCGGTCGATTATCCGGAAGCGAGTGACAACGCGACGGCACTGCGCGATCTGACGCTGGGCCAAGACGTTCTTCGGAAAGTCGGCGCCTGGCGGCAGGAGTCGGGCGCCGATCTGGTCACGCTGATCCGACCGTTCAACCACACCGCCCACAAAGGCTGCGGCAGCGCCTGGCTGAACGGGGCCGATGGGAGTGCCCTCTCTCCGAGCCATGCGTTTTCGGTCGTCAACGATGGCCGGAGCGGTTCGTATTACTGCTCGGATTACGCACTGGCGCATGAACTGGCTCACACCATGGGAAGCGCGCACGATCGGGCTCATGCCAGTGCCGGGGGTGTTTTTCCCTATTCGTTCGGATACGCCACGCCGGGATCCTTCGGGACCATCATGAGTTACACCCATCCCCGGTTGGGGCTTTTCTCCAATCCGAATGTTTCGCTGTGCAGGGGCGCACCATGCGGAGTGGATACCACCAGTCCGGCGGCGGCGGATAATGCGCTGTCGCTCAACAAGGTGCGCGACAGGGTAGCGGGCTTCATGCCGGCCGTTCGCTAGAGCGTTTTCTGTTTTGGTGTAGCGCCCGCGATAGCGGGTGCTACACGTCTTTTTAGTCCCGTTCGAGCGCCCCCGAGCATTGCAGCCCGGCACCGGAATCGTCCAAAGGAGCACGCGAGGGATCGCGTGCGGCGACCGAGGTACACGGACGTGCCTTCGGTCGCCCCCGGTGCCGGGCGAAACGCGCAGGACCAAGGCGCTCGCCGGGTGGCCTTTTCTTTGGATACTTTCTTTTGGCCAAGCAAAAGACTAATTCGCCGGGAGCGAATTGGGACAGCCGAAGGCTGGCCCGGAGGGCGAACGCCAGGGATGGAGTTCGCAGCGTATCCCGCGTGCGGGGCGGCTCCCCGCTCGAAAACAAGCGCCGCCCTCAGCGGTACCTTGGTCGAGGTTTCGAACATCTGATCCGCTCAATGGCAACAAAAAATGCTCTAGCCGGCACTACAGGCCGCCCCTGCATGAGAAATCCCTCAAATAATCTTGGTTGCTGCTTGCACACCGCGCGGGCAGATCCATGCGCCAAAATTCCGCAGCTCAGGTTGTGGCGGAAATCGCGGTCGCTCTACGTCGCCGACCTGACGAAGTCATCGCTCAGAACGTTTCAATCCGATCCAGCGCCTGCGCCAAGGTGGCAACCGTTCGCTCGATATTTTGCAGCTTGTCGAGGCCGAACAACCCTAAGCGGAAGGTCTTGAAATCGGTACCTTCACCGCATTGCAGCGGGACGCCGGCCGCGATCTGGAGCCCCAGATCGGCGAACTTCTTGCCGGTCTTGATGGCGTCGTCACGGGTGTAGCACACCACCACGCCGGGCGCGCCGAAGCCGGCGGCCGCGACCGATTTGATGCCGCGTTCGGCCAATATCGCGCGCACGCGGCGGCCAAGCTCCAGTTGCTCATCGCGCGCCTTGGCGAACCCGTAAGCTTCGGTTTCGCGCATCACCTCGCGCAACGAACGCAGGCCATCGGTCGGCAGGGTGGCGTGGTAGGCGTGCCCACCCTGTTCGTAGGCTTCCATGATCTCCAGCCATTTTTTCAAGTCGGCGGCAAAACTGGTGCTGGTCGTGCTTTCGATGCGCTCGCGCGCCGCCGGGCTTAACACCACCAGCCCGCAGCAGGGCGGGGCGCTCCAGTCTTTTTGCGGCGCGCTAATCAAGATATCGACTCCTATTTGCCGCATGTCGACCCACACCGTGCCGGATGCGATGCAATCGAGCACAAACAGACCGCCGACGGCGTGGACGGCATCCGCTACGGCGCGGAGATAGTCATCGGGCAGGATCATGCCGGCCGAGGTTTCGACGTGCGGGGCGAAAACGAAGTCGGGTTTTTCGCGGCCGATCGCGGCAACGACTTCTTCGATCAGAGGCGGCGCGTAGGCGGGCTGCGGCCCGGATTCGACCGGACGCGCCATCAAGACGACGGATTCCGACGGGATGCTGCCCATCTCGAAGATTTGGGTCCAGCGATAACTGAACCAGCCGTTGCGGATGACCAGGCATTTCTTGCCCGTAGCGAGTTGGCGCGCCACGGCTTCCATGCCGAAGGTGCCGGAGCCGGGTACGATGATGGATGAGTGGCCGTTGTAGACGGTTTTCAGGATACGCGAGATATCGCGCATGCTTTCCTGAAACACCTTCGACATATGGTTGGTCGCACGATCGGTGTAGACCACCGAATATTCAAGCAGGCCATCCGGATCGACACTGGGCAATAATCCAGGCACGGGTTTATCTCCTCGTTGTTGATTTTTGAGTTAATGCATTTTATGCGCCGGCTACGCTTACGCTGATCCGTCGATGATACGCCTGTCCAGTTCACGGACATACAATCGGGCCGAGGTCGGCGACGACCTGCGCAACGGATTGTCGGGAATACGACAAGCGCGAGGCTGCCATGATAGGTTGTAGGAATTATTCGAACGCATGGACGCTAGCCGCCTCTCTTTCCGATTGAAGATTTAGCGTTCGTGTCGAGACCTGCCGGCGCGCCGCCATTATCCCGTTTTTGCACACGCTCTCGACCTTCCACTTAGCATTCCGGCACGTTTACCGGGATGTGTACCGCCAGGCCACCTTCGGCGGTTTCCTTGTAGCGGTCGTTCATGTCCTTCGCGGTCTCCCACATGGTCTGGATCACCGCATCGAGGCTGACTCTGGCGTCCGCCGGATCGCTGTCCAGGGCGATGGCCGTGGCGGTGATGGCTTTGACTGCGCCCATGGTGTTGCGTTCGATGCACGGAATCTGCACCAGCCCCCCGACCGGATCGCAGGTCAGCCCGAGGTGGTGCTCCATGGCGATTTCCGCCGCCTGCAACACCTGTTCCGGCGTGCCGCCCGAGACTTCCGCCAGCCCCGCCGCCGCCATGGCGGACGATACGCCGATTTCGGCCTGACAGCCGCCCATAGCGGCGGAGATGGTGGCGTTCTTCTTGAACAAGGTGCCGATTTCCCCCGCCGTCAGGAGAAATCTAATGACCTTGTTCTCGGTGAAACCATCGACGAAGCACCAGGCATACATCAGCACCGCGGGAATCACTCCAGCCGCGCCGTTGGTGGGCGCGGTGACGATCCGGCCGAAGGAGGCATTCTCCTCGTTGACCGCCAGGGCAAAACACACCACCCACCGGTCGACGTTGGCGAAATCATGGGGCTGGCGCCGCAGCAGATCGGACCATTGTTCGATCGTCGTATAGACCGCGCCGTTCAGTAATTTGCGATGAATTTCCGGGGCTCTGCGCCGGACCCGCAAGCCGCCGGGCAGATAGCCCTCCCGGTGCACGCCGCGGAAGATGCAATGCTGGATTTCCCGCCATAGCCCGAGCGCCTCGGCGTCGATCTCGTCCCGGCTTCTCCAGGCTTGTTCGTTCAAATAGGTCAAGTCGGAGACGGACAAACCCAGTGCCCTGCAATTCCGCAGCAAATCCCGACCCGAGTGGCAGGGATAAGGCGTCACGATGCGTGGCACCGACGTGGTTTCCGTGTCGTCATCGGCGGCCACGAACCCGCCGCCCAGCGAATAATAGGTGCGCTCGACGATATCACCGTCCCGAAGAACAGCCCGAAAACGCATCCCGTTGGCGTGACGCGGCAGCGTGGTCGAGCCCTCGAATACCAAGTCCCGCTCATAGACGAAAGGCAGATTCCGCTTTCCGCCCAGGGGCAGCCCTCCGCTGGCCTTGATCGCCGCAACCCGGTCCGGAATGGCGGCGGTGTCGATCCGGGTGTAATCCTCGCCCGAAAGGCCCATCAACACGGCCACGTCGGTGCCGTGTCCGCGGCCGGTCTTGGCGAGCGAGCCATACAGGCGTACGGTCAGGGATTCGACTCGGTCCGGATCGCCCAACGTTTCCAGAAACAGCAAAGCCGCCCGCCACGGCCCCATGGTATGGGAACTGGAAGGGCCGATACCGACCTTGATGATCTCGAAGGCACTGATGGAATCCATAACACTCGCTACGGCGTGGAAGACAAACGGCGGAAGGGTTCACATTCAACTCGGCCGTATCATACCGCGATCCGGAAACCGGCCACCAAACAACTCCGGGTGGACGATCTCCGCCAGAATCTCCAAACTGTCGACGATTCGGGGGCCAGGGCGGTTGAAATACGCACGGCCATCGACGAGATAAACGCGCCCGTCCTGAACGGCCGGAATCGCCTCGACCTCAGGCTGCTGTCTCAACCGGACCCAGTCTCTGAATGCCCGTGCCGCACTCTGCCCGCAGCAAGCGATGATCAAAAGTTCGGGGGCTGCCGCCTTTACGTCTTTCCAGGTTTTCTGAACGGAAGGTTTACCTTTCTGTCCCAGTACTTCCATTCCACCCGCGATCTCGACCAACTCGGGTGTCCAATGGCCGCTGCAGAATACCGGGTCCAGCCACTCGAGGACCGCAACCCGAGGCCTGCGGGCAGACTGTTCGGCCGTGCGCCGGACTTGGGCGATCCGTTCCCGTAGAGTCTCCACTACCTGTACACCTCTCTCCGGAACACCGACGACATCGGCCACTTGCCGGATCGTCTCGAGAATCTGCTCCAGCGTGGTGGCCTCCAGATTCAGGACCTTGGGTCGACCGGGAAGTTTGGCTACCAGCGCGGCCACCCGGTCGTAAGGCGGAGCGCACACGGCGCACAGACTTTGGGTCAAAATCAGATCCGGTTGCAAGACCTCCAGTTCTTTTTCCTCGAGCGTAAACAGCGGGTCCTTGCGCGCCAGGCGGTTGTTCACCCAATCATGGACTCGATCGCTCGGGATGTCGTCGCCGGCGATTTCGCAGGCTGTCACACGGGGCTTCTGACCAATGGCGGGTGGAAAATCACAATCATGAGAAACGCCTACCAACTGGTCCGTCAGGCCAAGTGCGGCGACGATCTCGGTGGCGGCGGGAAGGAGCGAGACGACGCGCATGCGACTTTATCCTCCATCACCGGGGAATTTCGGTGCCGTTATATCGAAAGACACGGCCGGTGTTAGCCAATGTGAACTCGTCGATGAGTTTTCGCATGCCGTGCACACTTTCTTCCGGCGTTGAAGGCACATCGGAACTACCCATCCGCGTCTGTATCCAGCCGGGACGCGAAATCAATACCCCGATGCTCAGCGGTTTAAGCGCTAGCGAGAGTCCTCTCATCACGGCGTTCAGCGCCGCCTTGCCGAATCGGTAGAAATAGCTGCCTCGTCGGTCGATTTCTACGATGGAGCCCATGTGTCTGCAGATCGCTACGCATGGTGAAAACGCTTGGCATTCCAAATTCCGGTCTTTTCAACGGAGAGTGAGCACTAGCAGGGATTTCTCATCGTTACGATATCCGGGGTTGACTTAAAGTTCCGCAATCCAAGAGCCGGGCTCCGCTGGGTCACGGCGAATGCTTGGTCCGTCGGGGCGGATGGGCTCACGCCTGAGGGGGCGGCAGTTTTGACAGGCAGCGGGTACAGAAGTACGCACTCTTCTGGTCCGTATCCCGCAGCGAGTTGCTGAAATGCATGACGCAGTTTGGATCCGGACAATGCGCCAGTCCGAAAGTATGGCCGAGTTCATGCACGGCTTCTTTGAGTATCCGCTCGCGAAAGACCTTCGCATCCTTACCGACATGGAGACGGGCTAAGGCGATGACCGCCGCGCGGCCGGGTTTCTCCGCCAGACCGAAAACGAAATTCATGGGTTCCACATACAGATCGAGGTCGGTGAGACCCAGCACCCGCTCGCGCGAAGAGTCATGCAGCGCAGCCAGAAAGGCTTCAGCTTGGTATTGCCGGCGGTGTGCATTAAAAGAAGCGGTTGGAATTTCAACCGGTGCCGACACTGTCGCGGCGAAGCCGAGATCGTTCAGGTCCTGAGCCAACTGAATCACGAGACCCGGGGCAACGCCCTTGAAAGGCACTAAAGAAACCGGCCACATTTTATCGAGCCCCTCGGCTGCCTTTTCCTTTAATCGCAGGGGGCAGCGCGTCAACCGCCTGCGGGTCGCCATAAATAATGAGACTGTTGTTCGGATAATAGGGGACGATTTGCACCCCGTCAGGCGCGATGTGAGCCAAAGTCCAGGCTAGCTCTCCGGCATCGGCATAATCCAAAGGGATTACCTCGATCGAGCCGGCCGGCTCGTCGGGCACAATCGAGATCGCTGCAGCCTGACGATGTAAGCTATAGCCGTGCAGCGCTAAGGCCGATTGGAGAAGTTGAAGTGCCTCGCCTTCGGAAACCTTTCCCGGCGATACCAGAGTAATTTTTCCGCGAATACGCTCGGGATCATAGATAAAGCTCAGGCCGGTCAGTTCGCTGGTTTTCTGGATGACCGTCCGAAGCTCCGCATTTTCAAAGTTTAAAACCGCTTCCCTTGACCATGCCTCGCCTAAAGGCCAGTACAGAATCAGAACAAAGAGCAAGAGCTTGAAAAGCTGCATGACCGTTTCCTACCAACCGCACTTCGGCATTCGAACCGTTCTACATGCAGCTAAGACTCCCAAAAACGTTATAAATTTGTTCTGTCTTTTCAACCTACCGGCTTCGATTGAGTAGTTCGTGGGATTAGCCCTTACTTTCGCCAAAATATTCTCGACGCCGTTTCCGTCGATCGGTCCATGAAAACCCGGCGGAAGCCGGATTTATGCCAGGGTATGGCAAGCATTTCTTACAAAACGCGGTTTACGGAGTGATTTCTCGTCCTGGAATTCTCTCTAGCGCAATGCTTCTAACTTGATCTCCGGCTGAAAAATCTGAGCCTCCGGCGGTATAGAGCGCAGTTACGTCGAGTTCTCCAGTGCTCTCGATGACCAGAAAGCCTTTCCAACCGTGGATCGGTTGAAATTCAAATTTCGCAGTATCTCCGCAATCCACCTCAAAGGCTTCGTCTGGCCCCAACTCCTCCTCGATAAATTTCGTTACTGGCCCTGGCCTTTGTTCACCAGGAGGGAAGGTTACGGCGAGCTTTTTACGTAGCGTGACTTTCGTTCTATTTGGGTTGTGGATGCTGACGTTCGTTAGGTAACGTCCGGGAAGGGCCGTATCGGTTTCTAGGGATGTCAATGGGATATTTGCCAGGCAAATGAACGTTGCCGCGTACCGGAATTTAGAGACCTCGTTGGCAGCAACAAGGCCAGGCAGCATTAACGACAGGCTTGCAAGAGACATAATCGACAGACCCGTCCGTTTGGTCTTCATGGCTCTTCTCCACAACAAATTGAAGGTTAACCCACTGCTGCCAAGGTTTAGTTCGCTCATGGGTATAGCGCACATCAGCTTTTTACATGCAAGTTAGGCTTAACACGCGATTAAATCGTTCTACAAGTTTTAACCATCAAGAGCGGCCTGGCCCAATTGGGTTGCATCCGGTGGACTCTGAAGTAAGCGGAAACGGACCGCCCGGAACTCGGGGAAGACTCGGTAAAGAATCACAAATACGTGGTTATGTGCTCGGTTCCGGCAGTCTTTTGGGGCGTTCATCCATGAACCTGGTTGGCAAGGGAAGGCCTGGCGTATCCCGGCCCGCGGGTGAATTAGTATCCGTAGTGACCCTGGAGTGCAGCCCAGCAGCGGGGTTTTTTTATTGAGGTTTGATTCAAGGCTGGAGCTGAATGCCCTGAGTTTGGGGGCATGTCCAACAGCAAGCGCTTGACACCTTTTCGTCAAGAAATTGCAAAAACGGCCTTGTGCTATATTTTGGTTGTCCATTTGTCATGCATCTGCCGGAATCAGTTGCTAACAAACACTCAGGTGTCACCGCTGGGCTGGAAGTGTTGGCTACGCCTGGTAATCATTACTATAAGAACAATGTTTAGCGCGAATCGTGTTTTTTCGGAGCGAAACAATAGAACGGGGCAGATTGAATGGTTCTTTGAGGCAAGGGAAGGCATCATGGGACCGTATGACTCCGCGGCATCTGCAAATAAAGCCCTCGACGAGTTTAAAGAGCGTTGCATACGTCTTGGATGCGACGGTGGTAGAACCTCCGAGTCGAAAGGCAATCTTAAACTCGCTCAAGACGCCTCGGGGTTGAATACGCTGGAAATGGATCCGATAAAGGAAAAGTAAGGTTTATTTCGAAGGAACCATCCGGATCCGGGAAACGAACGTGCACAAAGCATCCATGAGCGGCGATCCGACGGCATGAAGCACGGCCGGAAATACACTCCGGCCGTGCGGCAGCGAACGAGCAAGAAACGCCCGACACCTTTTCTAATCTCCACTACTGCAACCGCCATCGCCGCCCCCGCCGCAATCACTGCCAGAGCCGCTATCCCCTGAACCGCAGTCGGCGCTTGAGGAAACCGAATCGCTGGGCGATGACCACGCATATGAACTCGAATCATAGCTGCCGCTGTTCCGGTGCGAGCGGCGCTTTCTACCTGCTCTGATCGCAAACAAAAGCAGCAGGAGCAAAAATGCAATAAGCAGCCAAGTTCCGGCTCCCATCCATACCCCCTAAAGTAATTATCTCATTCGGTGTCTCACACCACCTTAAGGATAGTAGGTGGCGGAATCGGCAGTCCCGAAGATCCGCTCGTCATCAAGCTCGATGCTCTAGGGATTGGCCTTTACAAAATAGCCGACGAAGGCAGAGTCGAACTCGAGCAAGATCCGGATTTAAGGCATCGAGCACGCCCGAAATGTCGATGAGTGGTTACCGGACGAAATGAAGCGGGGACAGAAACGAATGCTCTGACCCTAGGGGCATCGATCAAACAACAGAAGCCTGATCCTCCTCTGGTTCATTCGGCATCTTGTTTAGGTATTTCCGGGCTCATCTATCGATGCGCTAACAGCCAATAAGCAACCCCGCTCAGTACGGCCGCACAGGGAAGCGTCAGTAACCACGAGAGGACGATGCCGGACATGACACGTAAATCCACTTGCCGTGTCGTCGCGCCAATTTCGAAGAGCGCACCGACGGAGACATGTGTCGTCGAAACGGGGAGACCGAGGGGACTCGCGAGAATGACGAGAATGCCGGTAGCTAAGTTGGCCGAAAAGCCTTGCCCGTGATTCATGGCGGTAATCTTGTGACTCAGGGTCTCCGCAACGCGCCGGGAGTTGATCACGCCGCCGAGGGCGATCGCGACGGCAGTGACGAGCAAGCCCATGTGAATGCCAAAGGCAGGAACGACCGAAAGCAGAGCCGCTATTTTAGGCGTATCGTTCAAGCCGCGGGCGAAGCTCACAGTGCCGGCGCTTAAGAAATGAGCGGCATCCATTACCCGTTGGCAGTTAACGCCGAAAAATGCACCGGCGTAACGTTTCGAGCAAATCGCCTCGTTGTCCACGGCCACTGACAACGTATCGGCATGCTGCAGGGTAAATACGGAATCCGGCTGCGCCAGCGGAACAACATGTTGTTCGTTGCCAATGCAGAAACAGGACTCCTTGGTGATGCCCAACCGCAAACGCACGAAGCGGAAGGCGAGATAAAGCACCGCACCGAGGAGGATGGCCAGTACTGGGCTCAGTAAAAGTGGCATCAAAAACTGTTTGCCAAGGACGCCGAAAGTGACTTGTTCACCGACGGCCACCAAGCCGCTGCCGACAATGGCGCCGGTAAGGCCATGCGTGGTGGAAATGGGAAAGCCGAAGTGGGTCGCCAGAATGACCGTGAGCCCTGCGCCGAGGGCAATCGCCAAAATGAAATGCTCCGAACCCACCAGCGCGTCGGGCACAAGGCCCTTGCCGGAAAACGTCTTGAGCAGCGATTGGGCGAGGAAGATGGAACACACCGATCCGGCGAAAGTCGTGATAGTTGCCCATGAAAGTGCAGTGCGATAAGTCGCTGTCCGGCTGCCGAACAAGGACGCAACCCCCTTGAAGTTGTCATTTGCGCCGTTAGAATAGGCGAGGAATGCGACCGCGATAATGAGTAGGGCTGTCATAGGCATGAGAATACTCCTGTCGGCGGAATGGGTCTCGCCGTTAATGAATGCTACGAAAGGCTTAACGACGTGAATGGTTCCACATAGCTTACGCGAAATAGGAGTACCCGGCTTAGCTTAGCCTCCACCAAGCTTGACGTGTCCACATGGCTACATCAGGAAGAGTCGCGACTCAAGCAACCGTTTGCGATTGGAAGGGTGTCTCCGGTGTCCCGGAGACACCGTTTGCGATTGGAATGACGAAGTAGGCCTTACCTTAACGACATCGGGCCGTATCCTCCGATCTCCAGGCTGAAGAGCTCCCGGTCAACTGCTGCAAAGACCCACAAAGAGCGGCGGAGCGGGAAGAGCACCTGGCCAACACCTCCGAAGATCCGCGCATAATCAGCTTTATGCTCTAGAGCGTGTTATGAACTTTTGGCTGTGGGCAAGGTATTACGGGAATGTGTACTCGAAAACCTTACCCCAGCGATGTGTCGGACGACGAATGGACGTTCGTCGTGCCTTATTTAACCTTGATGAAGGCGGACGCGCTCCAACGCCAGCACGATTTGCGCGAGCTTTTCAATGGTCTGCGCTGGTTGGTGCGGGCCGGTGCGCCCTGGCGGCTGTTGCCGCATGACCTGCCGCCCTGGGAAACCGTCTATCAGCAGACCCAGCGTTGGCTTGCGGCCGGCTGCTTCGAGGCGATCGTGCACGATCTCCGAGAACTTCTGCGCCAGGTCCAAGGCCGGAAAGCCCAACCCAGCGCCGTTGTCTTCGATGGGCGAACCCTGCAATCCACGTGCGAGAGCGGGCCGCGCGCGGGCTATGATGGCTATAAGCGCAAG
>Ga0196972_1000294_pt1 | contig 32198 bp, 18 predicted proteins | sample S1v_2013CmetaG_FD_148618 | JGI IMG/M metagenome (GOLD analysis project Ga0196972, IMG submission 148618) | Soil microbial communities from Anza Borrego desert, Southern California, United States - S1+v_20-13C | ecosystem: Environmental > Terrestrial > Soil > Desert | place: USA: California...
AGGATGTGCTCGAACGCCTGCCGTCCTGGCCGAACAACCGCATCGACGAACTCTTGCCGCACCGCTGGAGCCCGGCTGCGTAACCTCGCATGTATCCCGTGTCAATGTGAGATGCCCGGGTGCTTACTGTCAGCCGACTGGTGAGCGCGCCTTACCGATGGCCGTGCGAGATGCCCACGGCATGCTTGGTTTTGGTGGGCGTGCGCCGATCGTAGGTGTCGATCGCGCTGTCGATCGTGACATTGGTGTCGGAGGCGAACAATTCGCCGCCCACGTGGAGGGCACTGCCCAGGATCTCCTGGGCGCCGCCCTGTTTCATGCCAACGTGCTGGCTTGCGCAGAGGTGGAGGCGAGTTTGCAGCAAACAACGCTACCTACCATCTAGCAATCCTCTTGCTACCAAACCGCCCGATTAAGGCTCTATTCATCATTTACAACGCGGATCCAACGCCTTCCAGAGACTTCCCTTAATTGCACATTCGTGTCGCAGCTTCTTTTCCTCTCGGCTTAACTGCTGTTCCGCGAACTCTTTCCGCCGCTTGTTCTCCACGGCCGCTTCAATCAATGGATCAATATCAATGGGAGTAATCCTTTCCAATTTCACTGAAGCAACGATCATGTGAAACAGGTCGAGCAAACCCGCATGCTGAACGGGACGTTCTCGAATCGAGTACTGAAGGTCGGCAGAAAATTTCAATACCATCCAGTAGGGCGTATCCGGGATCTTGAGTGTCCAGATTTCGATAGGTGCCGCCAGGGGCCCTCTACTCCCCGTCATATCGCGTGGCGGAACTTCCTTCACCAACCAGTCCACTCCTTTGAAGTGAAATGGTCTTGCTCCGTCGATCCAGGAATCCGTATCTTTGACCGGATCTGGTTTGATGAGATAAAGTGCAAATCCATTTCGCGAGGAAAGAAAGAACTGGTGACAAAATGTTTCATATCGCTCGAATTTCCCTTCAGGATTTGTTCCGTAGATCTTTTCCGTGTGCTGGACAAATCTCCACTGACCGTTGTGTTCGCTAATGCTTCCGAGCACCCCTTCCCATTCAGCGAAAGGCTGATCAGATTCGAACTCCAGTTCTCCATACCCACCTAAGCGTTTGAACGGATTGAGCCCGTATCCGCAGTACCGAACATTGGTTCCACTCAGCCAAGCATGGCTAATGCGCCATTTATTGAGAAAGCGGTACGAGTAATGTTGCCTTACATCAATCACGCCTTGCGGCTCGAAGGGGTTGGCATAGTTACCGACGGGTTCGTTGACCGGACCACGCCATATTGATATTGTTCCGCAACCTGTCAACCCGAGCAGTATCCAGACCACGCAAAAGAACTTAATAGATCGCATTGTTCACTTTCGGTTGTATTAGTTCGCCGCCTTCATAAATAAAGACGTTATTTGGCTGCTGATTGGTCGGAACAGGACCACCAGGAACAGGATTGGCGATGGTCGAACAGCCAACCGCGCCGGTGCCATAGCAACTGTGAGCGCTGTTGCTGTACTTCCAGACATTGATAAACTCCCTGAGCGCTGCCAGCGCATCGCCTGGATTGCCGGCGGCGATCACCGAAACCGGATCGTTTGCCATATATGTGTAAGTGATATTACGCGTCCCGGCTTGACTAGTGATCTTTGCCGCCGCATCCGTATAGGTTGATACAAGCACGGCACCACCCACACCTGCGACTTTAAGGTTCTCGTTCGCGTATCCCTTATCGGTCAAGATATTGAACGCATTGGTTTGCACAATCGTTCCACGACTATGACCAAGTGAGAGTGTCGGTAGTCCGCCACGTCCACCCAAGAGATCGGCGTAAGCGTAGTCGGCATTCGAATAGCCCATGACTGGTGCCAGCATTTGTTCATAACCGGCTGCCAGCACATCGCCAAAACTGGATTTAGCTGGTGCGATATGCATCAAGGTGATTTCCGACGGCTTCCGATCAGCATCATCAAGCGGTGCATTTTGATATGCCAACTGGGAAGCTCGCACTTTATCGTTCAAAATGCCGTTCACCGCCAATACCTTACCTTGCCTGATCGCATCGTCCTGATTGATCAATTCAAGTTTGATTTTTCCCGGATCATTCAGGCATTCGTGCATTTCGCCATTACAGGACACCTTGTAAAAATTCGGCTTGTTCACAAACAGCGCCTCGTATGCGTCATCGGTGTATACAGTTACAGCATTGAATACCTCCTGTTTGATCGCTTGCATTGCCTCCGCTGATTTTCTCAACGCTTCCACGTCCAATCTACTTGCTGCCGTGTTGGAATCCCACGTATTTCGATTCAATTCTGAAATCGTTTCTTCAGCACCCTTACCCGTCAATTCCTTCTGTTTAGCTTCGTCTGTAATGATTATCGCGCCCGCACTGATGCCACTCAGTGCCACCCCGGATGATGACTCCGAGGCAGAACCGTTATTCAGTAAGTTGCCAATAACACCTTTGACGATTCCATAGTTACCTTGTGTGAACATGTCGCTACTCAACCCAATTCCTCTGCTGTCGGCATTCGCCTCCGCATGATTCTGAATATCGGAAGTAATCAGTGTCTGCGTCACGAAGCTATTCTTGCCTTCCTTCACAGCTGTTTCGCTGCTGGCAATCACCCCACCCTTGAGCTCGGTCTGCCCCGCCACCGCGACTTCGAATCCGCCATCGCCGGCCTTGATACCAGATTGTTCGAGCACGCTGGCATAGTTGCTGTTGACGCTGCCTTTGCCGACGTTGACGCCGCCGCCCATTCCCGCGCCGATCGTGAGCGAACCGCCCGCGCTCTTTTGCTCGCTGTGGTAGGTGCTGGTGTCTTGCAAACTCGCGATCACCAGGTTGCCGCCCACCTTCGCCGTCACCTTGCCGCCGCTGCTCACCACCGCGCCTTCCAGGATCGTGTCGCCGCCCGAGACCAGCGTCACGCCCTTGCCGCCGTGCACATGCGTGTTGTGGTGAACCACATCCTCGCCGTCGACATGGCCGCGCCCGCTGTTGCCGGACACGTTCACTCCCCAGCCTTGCTCCGAGAATGTCAAGCCGATGCCGCCGCCCGAACTCTTGTTGCTGCTATGTTGTTCGCTCGTACTTTGCGCCGCCTGCAGCACGATCTTGCCGTCGGCCGTCAGGAGTGCCTTGTTGCCGGCCTGGATATCGGCGCCGATCGCGCTCAGCGTGCTGTCCGCGCCGCCTCCCGTGGCGGTGATGGTGACGTTGTTGCCGGCAGCGATCGTGCTGCCGACGGCCGTCGTGCTACTCCGTGTGGAGCTGCTTTCGCTCTTGCTGCTGCCCAGCGAGACGCTGACGCCGGCCACCTTCCCGCTGCCGATGGCATCGGCGGCATTCTTGACCGACAACACTGCCATCGCCGCCGCCAGCGCCTGCAGGCGCGGGTCGTCGGTGCCTGCTGCCGCATCGGCCATCTTCTCGGCGGTCTGCACCATCGTCATCATCGGGCCGGTGACTGCCACCGTCAGGCCACTGCTCCGGCTCTTGTCCGTCCGGCTGCTGCTATTGCTGTCGTGGACGGGATGGATGTCGACTTTCTTGGCGACGATATCGATGTCGCCTTTGACCGCCAGTACCTGGCTGCCGGCCTGGACGTACTCGTTGCCGGCACCGATGGTGACCTTGCCGCCCAAGCTGGCGATCTGGCTGCCGTTGTGCGTGGCGGCGGTGCTGCCGCGATCCTGCTCGCTTTGCTGCTTGCCCAGCGTGAACGAGGCGTTGCCGGCGAACAGGCCGCTGGCCTTGTCTTCGCGATGATGGATCTCCTGCGCAGTGTCTTGCGATGCGCCGACGAGCACGTCGTGCGCCGCCAATAACGATACGTCGCCGTCGCCCACCAGGGTGCTGGCGCGCGCCACGATGTCGTGGCCTGCGGTCACGGAGATCGTGCTGCCCGAGAGGAGATTGCCGATGCTATGCGTGCCCCGCACGTCGCTGGCAGAACTGGAGGATTTTTTCGAGAGCAGGCTGCCGCCGCGGTAGTCGTGCGTTTCGCGACGCTCGGACGACAATTGCTGCTCCAACAGCAAGACGTCGTTGTTGGCGCTCAGGGCGATCTCGCCCGCATTGCTTTGCAGCGTCGCGCCTTGCAGCAGGAGGTTGCCGGTACCGGCCTCGCCCGTCTCGCCGCCGTTGAGCTTGCCGGTGGCGGTAATGACCATGTCCTTGCCGGCTGTCAGCTGGCTGGTGAGCGCGCCTTCCCGATGGCCGTGCGAGGTGCCGACGGCATGCTTGGTTTTGGTGAGCGTGTCCCAATCATAGGTGTCGATCGCGCTGCCGATCGTGACATTGGTGCCGGAGGCGAACAATTCGCCGCCCGCGTGGAGGTCGCTGCCCAGGATCGCCAGGTCGCCGTCCTGTTTCATGCCGGCGGCCAAGGTGAGCTATCCGCCCGTCTTGATGAGGCTGCCGACGTTCCGCACCTCCGTGGCCCGGATATGGCCCGAGGCGCCGATGTCCATCGTGCCGCCGGTCTGCACCGTGCCGACCGTGAGATGCCGGTCCGCCTTCAGCAAAGCATCCTCGCCGGCCTCGATTTCCGCGCCGAGGAGATTCAGATCGCGCCCGGCGATGATCGCCAGCTTGTCGCCTTTGACGCTGGCGATCTCGTCCAGCTCCGTGGTGGTGCTGTTCAAACCCTTGGTCTCGATCGCCTGGGTGCGGACGTTGACGTCGCGCCCGGCCTCCAAGCGGACCTTGTTGCCGGCGATCTCCCCTGACAGGTTGTTGATGTCGTTGCGCGCCTTGAGATCGACACGGCCGCCGCGCAGGCGTCCGCCGCTGAGGTTGTCGATGTTCTCCCCGCTGATCTTCATCAGGTCGCGCGTGGCGATCAGTCCGCCGTTGCGCAGGTCGCCGGTCAGCTTGAGATCGATGTTGTCCGCCGCGATCAGGGTGCCGTCGCCGCGGATGGCACCTTCCTTCACCCTGACATACACCTGCGGAGTCAGCACGCGTTGCACGCTGCCGTCGGCCAGGGTGACGTCGCGCTCCACCAGCCAGACGATGTCGTTCGTGAGCTGCCTCATCTGCTCCTCCGACAACGCCACGCCGATGGTGAGCTTGAACGCCTTGCCGAACTCGACGCCGTTTTGCATCAGCGCCTGATATTGCTCCTCGTTGTCGCGGTAGTCTCCGACGAAAGGATATCCGGTGGCATAGACGATCTGCTCGGTCACCAGCCTCTGTTCATAGAAGCTGTCGCCCAGGCGCTTGAGAACCTTGGCGGGATCCTGGCCGAGTTGCCGCAGCATGAAGTCCGAGTTGATCCAGGCGCTGAAATCGGCGAAACGCGGATCGGTCTCGACCAGGTAACGCACGCCGGGTTCAGAGCGGACGGCGAACAGGGCGTTGCGTGGAATAGACAGGTTCGGCGCGATGCTGCGGATGCGCAAGTCGCCGTTGCCGCCTGCCTTGATATCGATCATGGCATGGTAGACGGCATTGCCGTCGACGGTGGAGACGGACTGTGCGCCGGCGACCGTCGTCCGCACAGCGGCGCTATCGATTCGGCTCGGGCCGCTCACAGTCCCGACGACGCCATAGGAAGTCTTGCCACCTGCACCGTAGATCGTCACCGCCGAGGCCGGGGCGCCGGTGGCGCCGCCGGCGGACGGCGGCGTTGCCGTCGCGGCGACGTCCTCGACGGCGAGGCCGTCGATCAGAGGCATCACGCCAGCGGTCGCGCCGGGCACCGCCGCGGCGCCGGATACGCCGGCCGCGGAATCGATGGAACCAATGGCGCCGGAAGCCACTCCATCGAACCGGGCAATGCCATGGCCGGTCAGAGCGCCGGTTTGCGAATCGGCCTGCACGCCGCCGGTTTGCGTGGCAAGTGAAACATGGATATCGGCGATCGTCGCGCCGTTGGCGCCGTGGTCGATCCGGATGGCCTGGCGGGGATCGATATCGCCCTCCAGCTGGGGCGCCGTACCCTTGTCGAATTTCCACACCGGTTCATAACCCATACTGACCGGCGCGTGCACGGCTTCGTACGGTCCGGGGCCGTGCCAGATACGCTTGTGGTCGCCCAAGCGGCTGGACACCAGTTCCGTCAATTGCCAGGTGCCGGCATCGGTATGCTGCAGTTCGTTCTTGTCCTGAATCTGGACGACGGTCGACGCGCTGCCGTCGATGGTGCCGCCCACCACGATCTGGCTCTTGTCGTTCAATACCGAACCGGCTGGCCCATTCAAGGTCAGATTGCCGCCGGCGGAAATGCGGCCCGGCTTGGACTCGCCGATGGAACGGGTTTCCGTGGTCGTGCGGATGGCGTCGACGATGTACCAGTCTTCGACCATGCGGCTATAGAGATCGTTGTTGAAGGCGGCGATCTTGGCGTCGAGCTGGGCATAGGTTTCCGCCGTCTGCGCTTGCCAGGCGGCGCGCAGGTCGTAGTAGGCGAAGCAGCCGTCGCCGGGATGTTCGCCGTAACAGGATTCATACTGGCCGGCATAGGGCTGGAGCGGCTCCGGTTCGGGCGGCGCGACGCCGAACAAGATCCACACACGGCTGTCCGCTCCATAGTTCGGGGTCGGCGGCGAACCGTCGTCGAGGCCGATCGGCCGATTCAGGGCCGGCGGATAGAGTTCGGCGCCGAACAAGGCGATCGGATACTGTTTGCTGTCGGTGATGAGACGGCCATGGTCATAGCCGATCAAAGCATAGCTTCCGGCCGCCAGCGGCGTCGTGCCGCCCGGCAGGACATGCCCGGTAAAGCGTTCGCTGCCGACAACCCGCGTTGCCATCGTGAAGAAGTCGTTGCGGTTCTCGACGCCGGCAGCGCCGATGGTCATGTTGCCGAACGTTTCGATCGCGCCGGAGCGGTTGTACACCATGCCGGAGGAATTGATCGTCATGTCGCCGATGCTCAGGATGAGCGCATCGGTGCGGTTGGTGATGCCGCCGCCGGAAAATTTCAGCGAACCGCGGGCAGCGATCACGGCATGGTCGGCGTTGTCGATGATGCCGGCGGTCACGCCCAGCGTGTTGCCGTAAATCCGGCCGGTGTTGAAGACGGCGCCGCCGGCCTCGATGTTGACCGTTCCGCCGTCGATGAGGCCGTTATTGTTCAGCGAGTGGGCGGCTTTGAGATTGAGCGTGCCGGCCTGGATTTCGCCGGACGGCAAGTTGGAAATATCGGTCGCGCTCAGGTGCAGGACATTTTCGGCCTCGATCCGGCCGCTGTTGACGATGCTTCCTCCGCTGCGGATCGTCATGTTGCCGGCTGCGGCCAGTTGACCGGTATTGGTGTAACTGCCGTCGTAGTTGAATTCGAGTTCGCCAAGCGAAAGGTATTGCCCAGCGCCGTCGGCAGTCTTGGAATTCAGCGCGAGACGCGTTGCCGCGATCAGCATGCCCTGCGCATTGGTGGTCGCGGCGACGTTGTTGATGACGGTACCCGCCGACGAGATCGTACCGTTGTCGTTGTCGAGGCTGCCGCCGCTCAGCGTGAGCAGATGATTGGCGCGGATCGTGCCCCCGGCGTTGTCGATCATGCCGGCATCGAGCGACACATCGTTGCCTTGCAAGCCCTTGCTGCCGTCTTCCGCTTTGGTGTTGCCGTTATCGATGACGCCGGCGCGCACCGTCAGTGTTCCGGCGGCAAGCACCAGGCCGTTGTCGTTGTCGAGCTTGCCCGTGCCCAGGGCGAGGTTGACATCGCCCTTGGCGTTGATCAGGCCGGCGGCGTTGACGAGTCCAGTGGCCGTGATGTCGATGCCGGCTTCGCCGGTGATGGCGCCGTCGCTGTTGTCGACGTCCGTCGCCGTGACTGCGAGCGCGTCCTTGGCGCCGATATAACCGCCTCGATTGTCGAGTGTGCCCGTGACGAGCGTGACGGCCTTCTGGCCGACGATCCCCTTGCCCGCACTCGACTGCGTGTTGAGCAACGTCTGGCCATGGGTATCGATCGTCAGCGCGTCGCCTGCTTCCAGAAGGCCGGCCTGATTGTCGAGCCGGCCGGAGCGGATATCGAGCGCGGCATGCGCGGTGACTCTGCCGCCGGCATTGTCGAGTTGCCCGGCGACGGTCAGCGCGAGCGCGCCCGCGGTCGAGGCGATGCTGCCGCCGTGGTTGACGAGGCCCGCGGCCTCGAGCCGGTTGTCGCCCTGGGAGGCGAGCGTTCCCTGCGTATTGTCGACATCTCCGGAGACCGTGAGCAAGAGTTCGCCGGCGGCCGTAGCCTTACCGTCGCGGTTGTTCATGCCGGATGCGCTCGCCGACAGTCGGCCACCCGCCGCCAAGACGCCGCCGGCGTTATCGATGATCCCGGTCGTGTCGATGCCCAGCGAGCCGGTATCCGCGGCGCGCACGGTGCCGCGCTGGTTCTTGATGCTCGGCGCGCCGAGCGTCAGATTGCCGTTGGTGGCGATCGAGCCGCCCGTATTGTCGATTTCCCCGCCGGCCAGCAAGCTCATGTCGCCGGAGCCGAGCTGAAGAATGTTGCCCCCGGTATTGTTGAAGTCATGGCCGGACAAGGAGACGGCTTCGCCTTGCAACAGACCGAGCCCGGTATTGGTCAAGACTCCCGATGCTCCCAGGTCGATCGTGAGTTGCCGCTGCGAGATGATCTTGCCGGCGGCGTTGAGCACTGCGTGGCCCTCGATGGCCACGCTATCGAAGCCTGTGATTTGTCCCGCCGTATTGTCCAGGCTGGCGGCGGCGAGCGCGACCGCGCCGTTGCCGCCGATCGTTCCGTTGCGATTGACGAGCGTGCCGGCGGTTTCGACGGAGACTTCGCCGCTGCCGAGCGCGACGATGCGCCCCGTCGTATTGTCGATACCTGCGGCCTGCAAGGCGAGCGCGCCGGCCGATTCGAGCCGGCCTGCCGCGTTGGCCAGTTGGCCTTGCGCCCGGATGTCGAGCTTGCCTGCACTGATGACGTTGCCACCGGAATTGTCGATGCCGGCCGCCGAATCGAGAGCCATGTCCCACCGGCTTTCGATGGCACCAGCCTGATTGGCGACGCTCTCCGCGTCGATCGCCAGCTCGCCCGCCGAACGCAGCTTGCCGCCATTGTTGAGCAGGCTGGCGGCCGCGATCGCGAACCTGCCGCCGCCGGCATGCGTCAGTTCACCCTGGCTATTGTCGATGACGGCCGCTTCGAGCGTCAGATCGGTGGCGTTGGTGGCAATCGTACCCGCCGCATTCTTGATCGCGCCGGTGAAGGCGAGCACGGCGCCGCCGGTTCCGGTCTGCAGTATCCTGCCGTCGCTGTTGTCCAATCCCGATGCCTGCAGTGTCAGCTCTTGCGCCTGCAACAGTCCCCGGCGATTGACGAATTCCTGCGTCGCCGTAGCCGTCAACACGCCGTCCGCCTGCAACCTGCCTTCCGTGTTGTCGAGCGCACCGGCTGTGACGATCAGATCGCTCTTCGAGTAGGCGAGCCCCCGGGCGTTGTCGAACGTCCCCGCTTGCACGGCAAGCGTCTGCTCGGCCTCGATGCTGCCGCCGCTGTTGACGAGTTTTCCCGCCGCGGCGATGTTCACCGTTTCGCCGCCCTGGATCAGGCCGCCCTGACCGTTCAAGTCCGTATTGACGACCTGCCCGGCATTGATGATCAGGTCGTTCACCGTGCGCAGCCTGCCGCCGGCGTTGCCGAGATATCCGGCGCGGATGTCGAAGGCGCCGCTTCCGGTATGGCGCATGTCGCCGCCGCTGTTGTCGATGACGCCGGCGCTCAGCCGCAGGTGGTCGCCATTGGCGGCGATGATGCCCTTGGCATTGTCGACGGTGCCGGTAACAGCCAGGCTTGCATCGGCCGTGCCCGATTGCATGATCGTGCCGGCGCCGTTGAGTAGCCCTGACGCCTGCACCTGGAGAGAATCGGCTTGCACCAAGCCGCCGCGATTGTCGATGCCGCTCCGCGCCCGTACCGTCAACGAGGATTTCGCGCGCAGTTCGCCGCCGGCATTGTCGAGGCTGCCGGCATCGAGCCTGAGCGTGCCGTTGCTGCCCACCAATCCGTTTTCGCCATTGCGCAGCATGCCGGTCACCATGAGCGCGCTGGCCGCGCGATTGGAGGTATCGGTCTGGAGAATCCGGCCGGTCCGGTTGTCGAGTTCGGCGGCCGTCAAATCCATCCTGCCGGCCTGGATCAGGCCAGCGCGATTGTCCAATGCCGCGCCGACCGTGCCGGCAAACGCTTCGACCGTTCGCAGCTTGCCTTGCCGGTTATCCACTGACCCGGCCGCGGTGAGAGTAAGATCCTTGGCGGCCCGGATCTCACCCGCGCGATTGTCGATGCCGCCATCCCGCACATTGATAGCGATGCCGCCGTTGCCGCCGATGAAGCCTTCGGTATTGTTCAGGCCACTGATGGCATGAATGGCCATACTGCCGTCCAATACCGAGGCACGGCCTCGCGTGTTGTCGATCCTGTCGCCGTGCAACACGAGACCTTGACTGGCTTCCAGGAGACCGTCCGCATTGTTCAAGTCGCCCTGGGCACGGATGGTCAGGGCGCCGGCACTGCTCACCCTTCCCTGCATGCTGGTGAACCCGCCAGCGACAAGAATCGTTGCGTCTCCGCCGGCATGCACGATGCCGCCGGCACCGATCCCCCGATCGTTGGACATCGCACCGGCCTCGATCGATAGCGCGCCGGCAGTCTGTATTCGCCCGTCATTGTTGTCGAGCGAACCAGCGGCCATGACGAATGCCTCGGGTCCCTCATGGACGATATAGCCTTCGCTGTTGTCCAGGGTGCCCGCAGCCACGCGCAAAACGTCCCCCGCGCCGCGGATCGTGCCGCCCGAGTTCGATAAGACGCCGTCGGCGCCGATGCGGCCGCCGGAGGAACCGATCTGCAGCATGCCGCCCGCGCGGTTATCGAGCGTACCCGCTTGCAGATCCATGCCGTCCGCCACGACCCGGCCGCCGCGATTGTCGAGCGCGCCGCCGATACGGCCGTCGAGTATCGTCCCTGCCTGGAGCAGGCCGGCGCGATTGTCCGCATTGCCGCCGACGGCAATCCGCAGCGCGCCGGCGCTGATCACGTTGCCGGAGGCATTGTTCCAATCGCCGCCGACGGTAATCGCGGCGTCGCCGCCGCTTTGGATCAGGCTGCGCTGTCCGCCCGTCCCGGCATTGATCAGTGTTCCGGCGTTGATCTCCAGGTTCCCCGCCGCGAGAATGCTGCCGGCACCGTTGGCCACCGTGCCGCGTCCGGTGATGGCAAGAACGCCGGTACCCTTGTGGCTGATCACGCCTTCGTTATTCGTGATGCCGTCCGCGGCGATGCGCAGGCTATCGCCGTTGCCGGCGATTCGCCCGCCGGTGTTGTCGAGCTCTCCGGCGAGTTCGAGCAGGTTTGCCCCGGCGCCCAGTTGCAGAACGTCGCCGTTCCGATTGTCCATGTCGCCGGCTTTCAGGTGCATCGTCGACGCCTGCAAGGTGCCTTGGCGATTGTCGAGCGAACCGGCGATGGCAACGTCAAGGAGAGTTCCGGCCTGCACCGTACCCGAAACGTTCCGGATCTCGCCTGCTCCGGTCAACGATACGCTCCGGTCCGCGACGACGATACCGCCGCTATTGTCGATCGCGTGTGCACTCAAGACGACGTCGCCTCTGGAACCGATGAAGCCGCCGGCGTTGTCAATGCCGTGTTGCGCACGCAACTCGAGAAGACCGTCGCCGTGAACTGCCAATTCTCCTCTGACGCCGAAGTTGTCGACGCTGTTGTCGATGCCGCCGGCATGGATGACCAGTCCGCCCTGCACGCCGAGCTTGCCGCCACGATTGTCGAAGACATCCTTCATCGTCAGCATCAGCGTGCCGTTGGCGTCGATCGTACCGCCGCGATTGAGAAACTTGTCGGTGTCGATCTTCAGGTCGCGCCCGGCAGTCATCGTGCCGCGCGTGTTGTCGATGCTTTCTTTGGCCGTCACCGTGACCGAACCGTTGGAGGCGATCGTGCCGCCGGCATTGTCTAGCACCTTTCCCGCGTCGATCTTGAGTGGGGCATCGCCGGGCAAGAGAATACGGCCGGCGTTGTTGTGGATGTTGGTTGCAGCCAGCGTCATGCCCGTGGCCGCTTCGATGATGCCGGCCTGGTTGGTCACATCGCCGCCGACGGCGAGATCGAGCCGGCCGCCGCTCACGATGGTACCGCTGGCGTTGAGCAGATCGTACGTGATATTGAAATTGGCGGACCCGCCGCTCTGGATGCGTCCGCCCCGCGTGTTGTCCACGCGGCCGGCCTGGAGGTCGAGCGGTCCGGCGGCCACCAGTTTGCCGCCGCCGTTCTCCATGGCACCGGCGGCGGCGATATCGAGCCGGCCGGCGGCGGCGATGGCGCCCTCCCGGTTGTCGATGCCATCGGCGACCACGGCGAGCCGGTCGGCCAGGATATTTCCTTGCGCGTTACCGAGATCGCCGAGGAGCCGGATCGTCGCCTCGCCGGCGCCGACCTGCTGGATGGTGCCGGCGGCATTGTCGATGCTGCCGGCATGGAGATCGAGGCTGCCTCCTTGCACGATGCCTTTGCCATTGATGACTGCGCCGGCGGCGGCGAGCGTCATCGCGCGTTCGGACACCAACGTGCCGCCGCGATTGTCGATACCGGCGGCGATGGCTCCCTGGATGCTGCCCTTGGCGGAAACGATCCCGCCGGCGTTGTCGATGCTGCCCGCCGCCAGCGCGACGTCGCCGTTGGCGGCGATACGGCCGCCCGCATTGTCGAGCGTTCCGGTCAAGGCGATCGTCAACGCCTCGGCGCCTGCGGCCACGACGTTGCCGGCGGCATGGCCGTCGCGTGCGCCGTTTCCGAACGTGTCCGCACGCAACGTCAGACCGCCATTGGCCTGCAGGAGGCCGCCAAGGTTGCGCAGTGCGCCGGAAGCCTGCACGTCCAACCGGCCTTCGGCCGAAACGGTACCGGCATCGTTGTCGAGCATGCCGATGTCGAGAGCGATGTCTCTCTTCGCCGACAGCATGCCCTGGGTGTTCGTCATGCGCTCGCCCGCGGCAGCGACGACATCGCCATTGCTCGCCATGGCGCCGCCGGCGTTGTCGAGATCGCCGATTGCGGTCAAGCTCAGCGTTCCGGTGCCGCCGTGCTGGATACTCCCGCGCGCGTTATCGATGCTGCGAGCATTCAGGGTCAGATCGACGGCATTCGATTGCAAAATGCCGCCGGCATTCCGAAAGCCGTCGCTCGCCGTGATCGTCTGCCGCTCCTCCCCGGTCTGGACGATGCGTCCGCCGGCATTGTCGATCCCGAATGCGTCGAGATGCACGGCATTCCCCTGGATGCGCCCCTCGTCTCGATTGATCAGGCTTCTGCTCGCGGCGATCGATACGGATCGTTCTGCCAAGGCCTGTCCGCCGGTATTGTCGAGGGATCCGCCCGTCGTCAGCCGCAAGGCATCACCGGCAAGCAGCCTGCCCTTGCCGTTGTCGAGGCCTTGCTCCGTGCGAATGGTCAGCTCTCCGGCCGATTGGATGACGCCATCGGTATTGCGCAACGACTGCACCTTGATGTCGGTCGCGGCATTGGCGGCAATCACGCCGTCATCGTTGATCAGGACGCCCGCTGCCTTCTCCGTCAGGCCGTCGATTTCCGAGCCACCCTGCCGGCCGTGGATCTGGATCCCTCGGGATGCGCCTCCGGCCGCCGGCTCCGCAGTCTGTCTCAACGTGCCGCGCGTATTGTCGATCCGGGGCGCCACGATGGAGAGGCGCTCCTTGGCTTCGACTGTGCCAACAGCATTGATGAATGCGCCGCCGGCGGCAAGCGCAATATCATCCGCCAGAAGAACGCCGTTGCGATGCTCCAGGTTCCCTGTTGCATTCAGCGTCGCCTTGCCCACGGCTGTGAGCGTAGCGTGCTCCAGCACGGCATTCCTGGCGCTCAGCGCCAGGTCCTTGCCGGCCAGGAGTTGTCCGCCGCTTCTGACATCGCCCTCGGAGAGCAGCACCAGATCGTGCGCGGCCTTGATCCTGCCGTCGGCGCCGGCGCCGGCAGCGAGGCTGCCGGTGTTGTCCAAGCTGCCCGCTTCGGCCCGCAGCGTCCGGCCGGCGATCACGACGCCGGTATTGGCCAGCGGGCCGTCGGCATGCAACGTCGCCGTCCCCTCCGCGAGCACGGCGCCAGCGTTGGTGATGCCCGCCGCGCTGCGGATGGACAAACCTTCCGCGCTGCGTACGCTCCCGGCCACGATGCGCACGTCGCCGGTCTGGGTAATGTCGAGCGATCCGGCCAGGGCAGCGATGTTGCCGGCACTATTGACGCCCACGCCGTTCTCGCTACCGACCAACCGGATGCTGTCGGCGTACATGCCGCCCAGATGAGAGACATCGATGGAGACGGCCGGCGCATCGGAGCCGGCCGTATGCGCCGTTATCGCGCCGGTGTCGTAGTCCACCCGCCCAGTGCCGGTCGCCGCCTCCAGCTTGTTCGCCCATATCTCGGCGTTCACCCGCAAGCTACGGGCAATCAGGTCGACTTGATGGACATTACGCGCCGCGAATCCGCTCCCTTCGATGGCGATCCGCCCTTGCTGCACCAGAAAGCCGCGCACCGCGCCGTCGGCGTCGAGTTCGGGTCCGCCTGTGGATAAGGTGACGCGCGGCGCGTTGATGAAGCCGCATCCGGCGCAAGTGATGCCGTTCGGATTGGCGACGATCACGTTGGCTGGGTTGCCGGCGACCTCGGTATGGCCGGCCAGGCTGGTCGGTGCGCTGCCGGTGACCTGGTTCAGGATCGTCCTGGCGCTCGCATTGCCCAGCATCGGATTGCCGGCGATCCATCCCGCCAATTGACTGCGGTTGTTGGCGCCGCTGTTGTTGAGAACGAGTCCTCGCTCTCCGACGTTGTAGTCGACGAAACGGTTGTTCGATACGCCCGCCGCGCTGGGCGGAGCGATCTGTACGACAGGAATGCCGTTCGCCGCCACGTTGACCACCGGCCGTTGGCCCTGCACACCGCGGTCCGGAGTGATCGCGGTCGGCGCAGCCTGTGCATGGACGGAGCGAGCGTACAGCATCGGTGCGACGATCTGCAGGGCGGCCAGCCAGCCTGCGATCAGGCGCTGCAGCGGGGTATTGCCGGATAGTGTCGTGGTGAACATGGGCTAGTTCCTATGATCAGAATTCGGCGCCGACCTGGGCGCTCATGGTCGAGGACCGGGTATCGAAGCCGGCCGGCCTGTTGCGCGGATGGCCGAAGACCAGTTCGTAATTGAAGCGGTCGATGCGTCCGCGCACGCCGCATGCGATGCCGGACAATGTCCTGCCCGGCAGCGTGGCGGCATGCGGGCCGCCGACGCGGCCGGCGTCCAGCGCCGCGAAGATTTCATGTTCTCCGCCGATCCGCCACACCAGATCGTTGCGCAGAACCTCGCCCTCCTCGGAGGCCAGCGTGGATTCGCCGTCGAAACCGCGTACGGTGTAACGGTTGCCGATGGAGAAAAATTCGAAATTGGGCACCAGCGTCGCCGCGCGTTGCGCGCGCATGCTTACCTGGTAACGAAGCTGCTGCTGTCCGGCCTGAAACGGCAGCGAAAAGTTGAGGGTGAACGTCCGCAGGCGGTAGCGCCCATTCCAATCGGGAGCGCCGACAATCAAGCCTGGCGCGCTCGACCGGTCCGGCAGGCTGGCCTTGCTTCCTACGACAAGATCGAGCACCGCATTGCCGAAGTACTGCCGGTGGGCGAAGCTGGCGTCATATCCGACGACATTGCGATATTGGACATCGATCGCGGTATCGTCGATGAAGCTGCGGCTCACCTTGCGGTCGAGTTTGAACTGCAGCGTGCCGCGCGCGCTGGACGTGCGGTACGGAACCCAGCCGATGCCGACTTCGCCGCCGTGGCCGCGGCCGCTATAGACGATGTCGCTGCCGAAACCGGCAACCGTCTGCTTGTACCGGGTCTGGCTGACGCCGGCCAGGATGGACCAATAGCCGAACGGCATGCTCCAGTTCAAGCTGGAGGAACGGGTACCAAACGCATGGCTGCCGACATCGGCGTTGCGATTCAGAGTGACGACCAGCGCATCGTGCAGGTGAAATGGAGAGTCGACGGTCAGGATGGCCCCGATATGCACCTTGCCGGTCGCGGCCGCGCCGGAATCGTCCAGAGTGAGAAGAGTCCGCCAGCGCCTGCCTTCTTGATACTTGACCACGATATCGGTATCGCCCGGCTTCTCGCCCGGTACGAGATCGAATTCGACGCTGCTTTGAGAAGCCAGGCGACGAATGTTTTCCAACGCCTGGTCGAGGTCGCGCTGGTTAAGCAACTTCCCCTCGCCGGTGGGCAGTACCAGCGGTGTGAGACCCGGAGGATCTCCTGTGGAGCGGATCTTGCCGATGCGGCCGGCAAGGATATGCAGCGCCAGACGTCCGGATGCAAGATTTTGCTCTGGAACGAGCACCCGGCTGGTGATGTAACCGCGTTCTATCAACCGTTGCATCAGATGGTTCTGCAGTGCGCGCAAGCCTCCTGCGCCGACACAGCGATGATGGATCCGACCGGCTTCGGCCTCCAACCAGGGGAATGAATCAATCCCCTGCCAGTCAAGCACTCGATTGATGAAGCATGGATACTCATCCGGCAGGGAGAAGTTGTCCGCGTTCGAATCGGCGGCCCTGGTAAGCACATCAGCGGCAGGCGCAACGATTGCCTGTGCATGCTCGAGCCGCTGCAATTGACGCCGCTGCTGCTCCGCATCGGACAGGGACTGGCCATGCGAGACGCCGGAGGCCAGCCAGGCCGCGAACCATGCCAGCTCGCGTCCGAATGGACACCGGAGTGTCATCGGCTGCGACGCCTGCTTCGGCCTAGGTGTAGGCAAAAAGAATAAAAGGGAAAGGTGAAACGGAATACCAGGGCCCATGCCGCCGGCAATGCGAAGACCCCGAAAACGAAGATGGAAAACATAGGGCGAATATTATTTCTTTGATAAGTTTCGCCACTATCTTTTAAATCACATTTTAAATCAATCCCCAATTCATGGGATTGTTAATTTGTGACTTATAAGGTATATTATTATTTAAATACCATATAGCGCCATTAAATCAAACAAAAATTAATTAAATTTAATATTTTTCACATTCATACTGTGACCACCTATAAGCAACTCCAACGGCAGATCCAACAACTGCAACAGCAGGCAGAAGCGCTGCGGCAACGGGAAATCGAGCAGGTCATTCGAGAGATTCGAGAAAAAATGGCCGAATACGGCGTCACCGCCGAAGATCTCGGCTTCATGGAAGCGCCGACCAGCCGCCCTCGTCCGCCTGTCCAGCCCAAATATCGCGATCCCGCCACTGGCCAGACCTGGTCCGGCCGCGGTCGGGCTCCGGCATGGATCGCCGGCAAAGACATGACTCAGTTCCTGATTCGCGCGGAACCCAAACCGTAAGAGTCTGTTCGGTATCTTTTTTTGACAGGTGCGCGGCCGCGATAACCGGCCGCATACTAGTGATCCATCCAGATAAATTTGACGGTTCTGCCAGCTGCTCGAAAACGATAGCCGCGTTGCCGATGCTCGCCAGGGGACTACCCTGGCTGTGCTCGGCGCCTTGCTATCGCTTCCGATCAGCGTGGCATAACACGTTAAATTCACCTGGATGGACCACTAGGCGCAGCGACGCGTCGTAGCGGTGCTACGGCAAGGCGCCGCAACAACATGGGCGGCCGATTGTCGCGACCGCTCGGAGGGTTCGAGCAAGAAGGGCGCATTGCGGCACGCCTTGCACTGCATCCCTTCTTGCTCGAACGCGCCTGCCAAAATGATTCCGAACAGGCTCCAAGCGCTCGGCGACAATGGAGCATTGTTCGTCTCCTGCTTATCGCAAAAGAGATCCTTTGCGGCTTCTGCCGCAACGTTGAATGACAGCGCTATCAAGAGGGGGAATACCGCTTCTGCGGCAAATCCGCAAAAAATCGGGCCAATCGCAAGCTCGGCTTCGATTGGGCTTGCCTTGAAGTACTTAATTGCTTGAAATTGCTCTACAATCGGACACATCAAGGCGATAATCGGCTTGACCTGAAGGCATAGCATGTACTTGCAAGCTTCAGGCTCCTATTCTTGCCAAATAAGCCGATAACAAAGTACTCTCTTTAAGCCGCGTACAGCCAGGCGTCGCCGCGCGATCCGCGCGACGCCACGCACCGGGAGCCGACCAAGAATGCGTTTCACCGTTTCGACCGAACTCATGCTGCTGGGCGCCGCTTTGGTCGCCTTTCTCGGCGTTCTGGTTTACGTGTTTTCCCTCAAATCCAAGGAAAAACGCGAAAGGCGCAACACCAAGGCCATTTCCGTCGCCCTGGTCGATTATTTCCGCCGTACCGGCGTCGAGGTCTCGGTCGGATGCGTCAAGTCGCACGGCAGCGACCGCTACACTGCCTTCATCGAATCCGAACCGATGAAGCGCTTCCGCTTGTCGCACATCATTGAAATGACCCTTCGGGAACAGGTCGCGAAGAATTGCGGACTGGAACTCGACAAGGTCTATTGGCGCTTCCCGATCAAGGAAGTCGCCCAGAACCCGGCGGCTGCCGTGGCGAAGGCGCAGGAAGCGGTGAAGGCGGCCGAAGGCGTCGACGACTACATCAACGAAGGCCTCGTCAATTACCGCGACCTTCCGAAGCTTGAAGTCACCGAGATTCCCTGGGAAAAATTCGAAGAGGCGGCTGCAGTCGAGCCGGCGGAGAAAGCCGAGCCCAAGCAGGACACCGCCGACTCGCCCGACAAGGCCTGATCCGTTTCTCCGATCCAGGCCGCTCCAATCCGTTCCAGTCCGCAGCCACCTCAAAAGAATTGCGACCATTCCTTCGCCCAAGCGGGAACGGCGTCCGCCTCCATCGGCTTGGCGATGTAATAGCCCTGCGCATACGTGCAGCCACGCTGATGCAGGAAATCCCAATCCTGCTGCGTTTCGACACCGACCGCGACTGAATGGCGGTTGAGTCGTTGGCAGATCTCCAGGCTCGAACTCAACACCAGTTCCAGCGCCTGATTCTGAGACGCGCCTGCGACGAAGGAACGGTCGATCTTGAGTTCCGTGAAGGGGATGCGCATCAATTCCTGCATGCTGGCATGTCCCATGCCGTAATCGTCGACCGATAATCCGAAACCGCGAATACGCAAGCGCGCCAGGTTTTCGAGGAAATACGGCACGTTGGTCACCGTGGCCGATTCCGTGATCTCGAAAATGAAATGATGCGCGTCGCTGTCCTGCTGCGCCACGTAGTCGGAAATCCGGTTCGCCATTCCCGGCCTGACCAGCGTCGAGGGCGACAGATTGATGGAAACCGTCGTCGCCAATCCCTGCGCATGCCAAGCGCGCCACGCCGCCAGGGATTTCTCGATGACGATCCATGCCAGCGTATCCATCTCCCCATTCTCTTCCAGCATGGGAATAAAGGGTGTCGGCGCCAGCAAGCCGTACTTCGGATGACGCCAACGAACAAAGGCTTCGACGCCCTTCATCTGGCCGGTCGCCAACTCGACCTTCGGCTGGAACAGCGGTTCGAATTCCTTGCTCTTCAACGCTTGCTGCAGTTCGCCGAACGAAAAGGCGGGCGCCTCGAGGTTCGTCCGGCGCCTGGAATGCGGCTCGACATGGACATCGACCAGGGCCTGCACGGATTCGGGAGTCGCCGGCTTTTCGATCGAACCGAGAGTCTCCACCCCATATGCCTTGGCCATGGTCTCGACGGAGAGCAAGAGCGAGGGATCGAGCGCGCTGACCAGGATGACGGAGGTCGGGTGATTTTCCGTTGCGATGTGACGAATCAATTCGAGGCCATCCATCCCCGGCAGGCTCAAATCGATGAAAGTGACATCGATGCGACGGCCCTTGTCCTTCAGGACATTCAGCGCGGCGATGCCGTCCGCGACTTCCACGATATCGCGCGCGCCGAGATTGGCCAGAACAGCACCGAGCCAGCGGCGCTGAAAGTCGTCATCTTCGACGACCAGAAAACACAGGTCCGCAAGCTGGGTCAAAACGGTTTCCTTCTTCCCTCTCTACCAATCGGCACGGCTGACGGTCGGTTGCGCGCCTTGCTGCTCGAGCCAGGGAATCAGCTTGCCCTTGAAGCAAGTGGGGCAAATATGAAATACCGTCTCGGTCGAATGCCCGCCGCCGCCGCTCTTGTTGGTCGTCCGTTCGTCCAACTGCAACGCGGTGGTCGCATGCTCATAATTGTCTTGCGCCCAATTTTCGTCGCCATTCGACTCCGCGCCGCAGATATCGCAGGAAAGCTTGTCGAATACCTTTTCCTCGTGTTCGAGGATCAGTACCGTTTTCATGTGTTTCATCGCATCCTCCTTGGCGGCGTCCTGTCTGCACCGGACCGGCTTGTCTCGCAGCGAGCCATCGTTAAAGTATATTCAACATGCATGCTTTGGCGAAGCATTGCAAATACAAAATAAATGTACCAGCATTTCGAAGCGAATAGCCGTGCCACGCCTCTTTGCTGCGGCGGCGCAACAGTTCCTTCCCTTTCGCTGTTTCTTTTCCCGCTCCCTTGGCGCCGATTGGCTTCACGTCTTTCGGCTGGCAAGTTGCGGACGCCGGAACGACAAGGCACGCGTGGCAATGAAAATTTCCCGCAAAAGAAAGATGAAACTGCCGATCAGGGCAATCATGGCCAGCACAAACAACGTGGCAATCAATTTACCCAATGCCAGGTCCAGCGTATCGCCCACGAACAATGCGACGATCACGATGCAAACCAACAGCGCGCTCGAGGTACTCAACGTAATCGCGCGATTGATGAGGTGCGCGCGCTGCACCAGCTTGCCGAGTTCGGTATCGAATTGCGCCTGTTCCCGGGTGCTGGCTTCGGGGAAGCGATCTTCGAGATTGCGGGCACGATCGATGATGCGTCCCAGGCGATTGGTCAGCACCATCAGATTGGTGCCGACGCCGGTCAGCAGGAAAACCGGTGCAATGGCCAGTTGAATGATATGGCCGATGTCTCCAAGTTGTATTTCCATCGTATATATCCGATCGTCCGAGTCATTAGGGAAATCGCGAAATGCGCCGCATGCCATCCATGCAGTGTTTGACATCCGTCAAAACGAGCAATGCGTCGTCGACTATTCTGACGGCGCATTTTCCGATTTGCAATTTTCGTCGTTAGTTTCCTCATCCGGTAAGCGATGCGCGATGGACTTGCGGGTTACGCCCTCCTGCAGCCCCTTGCCTCGCGAATCGAGCTACGGTTGATTTTTGTCGGACGCTTCCCTCGATCCGAATGGCAGCATGAATACTTCCCCTTTGCCGACGCATCATCGCGGATTCGCGCTGCACCGCATCGTGGTCCGCTCCGACAGCGGGACGCCGAATACGCGCGCGCAAAACCGGGGACGTCCAAACATGCATACCGACGAATTCGATCAATTGGATGATCAAGTCGCGGACACGTCCGACTATGTCAGCGTCGCTCCCGCCTTATCGGCTGCCTGGTTCGGAAAGTGGATGTCCGCTGTTCTGGCCTCGTCGATGGATGCCGTAGTCGTCGTCGACTCGCTTCGGCAGGTCCTGCTGATCAATCGCGAGACCGAGCGCATGTTCGGCTACGAGGCCGGCGAGATGCTGGGACGTTCGTTCGACACGCTGTTTCCCGCCCGCCTCAGTAGGGAAAGCCAGGCGCAGTTGCATCGTCTCGTCTCTCTGTCGGCGGAGGGACGCGGAACGCGAACCAAACTCGCGTGGACCGGCTTGCGTGAGGATGGCAGGGAATTCCTTTTCGATGCCGTCATCTCGCCGGTCAGCATGAACGACGAAATTTTTCTCGCCATGATTCTGCGCGAGAAGCCGCCGTCCCGGGGAGACAGATCCCTCTCCGGTTTTGCCGGTAGCGAGCTGCGCAAGCTCGCCGTCTCTTCGCAGCAAAAGATCGAAATGGAGAAGAAGCGCTTTTCCCGCGAACTCTACGACGATCTCGGCCAACGTTTGAGCGTACTGAAACTGGATCTGGATTGGCTGCAGGCAAATCTATCCGATTCCGAGAACGCGATACCGGTACGCGTGCAGCAGATGCAGCACTTGCTCGACAGCGTCATCGCCAGGACCAAGCGCATCGCGATGACCTTGCGGCCTCCGCTCCTCGACGACTTCGGATTGGTTCCCGCCATCGAATGGATGGTCGACAATTTTCAGAAGAGATCAGCCATTACCTGCCGGCTTGAGAGACACGATATCGCCATACCGCCGGAAAATCCGGCCGAGTCAGCTATTATCCGCGTGATTCAGGAGGGACTCCTGAATATCGAACGGCATGCGCACGCCACCATGGTGAACATATGGATCGCCCAAACGGACCGCCAGCTCAATGTCCGCATCGAAGACAATGGCATTGGACTGACGCCGGCCGACTTCCGGAAGCCGGGTTGCCACGGACTGATCGCCATGCAGGAGCGAGTGGTAATCTTGGGAGGTAAAATAGCGCTCGGCAATATTGAACCGACCGGATTCGCCATTCAAGCCACCATCCCAATAGACCAATCCCTCGATTTCGCCGCCTCCCTATGATCCGCATAGTCATCGCCGACGACCATACCATCATGCGCGAAGGCTTGAAGCGCATTCTCGACGGAGCCGACGATATGGCGGTCGTGGGCGAAGCCGTCGACGGCTTTGAAGCACTAGCCCATGTGCGCAAGGGCGGATTCGATCTCCTGATGCTCGATCTCTCCATGCCGGGCCGCAGCGGCGTCGAGCTGATCAGGCAAATCAAGGATGAAGTGCCAAAACTCCCGATTCTCGTCCTGACCATGCATGACGAGGAGCAGTACGCGGTGCGCGCGATTCGGGCCGGCGCGCGAGGCTATCTGACCAAGGAAAGCGCCGGAACCCAGTTGCTCAGCGCCATTCGCAAAGTGGCGTCCGGACGGCCGTATATCAGCGCCGAGGTCGCCGAGCAGCTCGCCATGGAAGCCATGCCGTCGAGCGAACATCTGCCGCACGAGGAATTGTCGAACCGGGAGTTCGAAGTCTTCAGCCTGCTCGTGAACGGCAAGTCGATCACCGAGATCGCCGAAATGCTGCATCTCAGCGCAAAGACGGTCAGCACGCACAAGACGCGAATACTGCAAAAGATGTCAATGACATCGCTGGCCGAGATGGTCCAATATGCGGTGGCGCATCGTCTCCTTCCTCCGCTCCAGACCTGAACATCGTCACCGCGGGACGAACATGCGCAACCACGAGGCTTCGCCGATCCTGCCCCCCGTCCTCGCATTCAGGCCTCGTCCATTCATCATGCCTCAACAAATTAGTGCCATTACCTTCGAGCAATAAGCGGAAGGCATAAACCTCACATTTTTTGCGGCGCAATAATTTCTCCTCGGAATGTAGGAATATTCCTACATCATCGCAGCAATCTCCTACAGCGCGATTCAGACCTCCCCGATAGTAATGATTTGTCATCGTGGACATACTACGACTCAACGAGACGCAACACGGCTGCGAAAAGCGTTCGACTTAGAACAAATATGCCGTTGCATCCAACTGCGCTGCAACAAATCACAAGAATTTGAAACAAGAAAGACCGGAGCCACTGGCTCCGCCGACCAAGTCAGGGCGAATTGCTTTCGATATTTTCAAAGAATAGGAGATGACGATGTTATCGACCCCGCTGTCTGAAATACGACCCGAACCCGGATCATCGGCCACACAGTCCTCTCCTTCTGATGCCGGCTGGCAACGCCAAGGAAAACTTTGGTCCAATCTCAAGGAATTGTGCGAATTGCTGCGTATTCCGCCTGTTTCTTCCGTCGGCGACGAGGAATTGCTGTTCCAGCATGTGCAATTCAAGACCGGCCAACGCATCCATACCATCGGTCAGCCTTTCGATACGCTTTACATCGTCCATTCCGGTTTCCTGAAAACCGTCCTCATCGATGAATTCGGCAACGAACAAGTTCTCAGTTTTCCCATGAAAGGCGATCTGTTCGGCGTCGACGGCATTCATACGCGGCGCTATGCCTCGGAAGCGGTGGCGCTTTCCAATTGCGATCTGATCCTGCTGCCGTTCAAGAAATTCACCTCGCTCGGACGTACGCATCCGGAACTCGAACATGCGATGTACAGCGTGATGAGCCGCGAATTGGTGCGCGAACAGGCGATGGTGAGCATGCTCGGCGCGTTGAGCGCCGAAGCGCGCGTCGCCCGTTTCCTGGTTTCGCTCGCCGAGCGTTTCGGCGACATGGGGTACTCGAACAAGGTTTTCAATCTGCGCATGACGCGCCACGAAATCGGCAGCTACCTTGGCCTGACCCTCGAAACGGTGAGTCGGACTTTGTCGGCGTTCAATGAAATCGGCTTGATTTCGGTCGACCAGCGCTCGATCTGCATCAAGGATGCGGAAGCGCTGCGTACTCTGCGCCGTCTGCCGCCATCGAGCTCGCGGGCGAAACAGGCAGCATCGAAACGCGCCAAGCAGGCCGTCCGCAAAACCGACGAAGCCCTCCCGGGTGCGCAAACCGAAGCGGCTTGAGTCGGCTGAACCGCCAATCAAAAGCCCGATCTTCCGATCGGGCTTTTTTGTTTCACGCTTCCACTTCGGAGCATGCCGCCGACGGCGGCATCGCAAAGCTCGAGACTAACGCCTCTTGCTCGCGGCTTGCGCCTTGCCGCGCTCCTCAGTTCCCGCAGCGCCCGAACCGTCTCCTGCCCGTGCCGCCAAGCTGGAGGCCTCGTCGGCCGCCGCCTCGATGCTTTCCGCCGCCGCCGTGGCCATTGCTTCGCCGGTGTCGATGCTGACGGAAGTCGCTTTCTGCATCGTATCGGCGGCCGACTCGGCCGCGCTGCCGAAGCTTGCGCGCGCCGCCTCCATGTTGCGGCTAGCCATCGAGCTTACTTCGCGAAAGGCGGTTTCCCATATGGAAAACATGCCTGTCACCGGGTTGAACATGGCGTCGTTCGCATGCTCCTGGGTCGATCTTGCCTGTGCCGCGGCATTGACATTCAGGGCCGAACCGAACTGCTCGATGTAGTACTGCATCGACTTGCCCATCTCGCTCTGAATCTCCGCGAAAACGCGTATCAGTTCCCGCTGATAATTCATCGCATTGTCCGGCCTGCGTGAAAGGAAAGTGGTCTGCAGATCGACGATGCTGCCGGGATCGCGGGTCGCGACCACCGCCTGGGCGAAATTCAATTGATCGGTGACGGCTCGATGCGCCGCGTCGATCACAACGCGGTCGATCCGTTCCGTCCCCGAAAAAACCACGTCGGCGAGCCGCCGTGAAGCTTCCAGTTGCGTCTGGCACATGTCCATGATCGGATTCAATGCACTTGGCATAATTGCTCTCCTGGGAAAATGAAATAGATAAGATGCTGCCGGACCACTAGAGCCTGTTATGAACTGTCCGCGGAGCGATGCTCCGAAAACGGTCCATAACAGGCTCAAATCATCGTTGCGCGCGAAACGGCAACCTCTTCCGTCCCGCTCGCGCCGCTGGCCTTTTGAGACACACAAAGCGAGGAAGCGTTCGCAGCCGCCCTACATGCTGTTCGTGCGCCTCAAACATTGCCGAATTCCCCATCAATACATGTGCTGCCCGCCGTTGATCGCGATATTGGCGCCGGTAATGAATCCCGCCTCGTCCGAAGCCAAGTAAGCGACCAGGCCCGCCACCTCGTCCGGCTCGCCCAGCCTTCCGATGGGAATCTCGGGAAGGATTTTCGTCTCGAGCACGTCCTGCGGCACCTTGGTCACCATCTTGGTACGCAGATACCCGGGAGACACCGTATTGACCGTGATGCCCTTGCGCGCGAGTTCGAGCGCGAGGGCCTTGGTGAACCCATGCACGCCCGCCTTCGCCGCAGCATAGTTCACCTGTCCGAACGCTCCTTTCTGTCCATTGACCGAGGAAATATTGATGATGCGCCCCCAGCCGGTCTCGAGCATGCCGTCGAGCACCTGGCGCGTCATGTTGAACACGCTGTCGAGATTGGTATGCGTCACCTCGGCCCAATCCTCCAGCTTCATTTTCTTGAACGTGCTATCGCGCGTGATGCCGGCATTGTTCACCAGCACGTCGATGCGTCCGAGATCTCCGACGATCTTGCGCACGCCGTTCACGCAGGAATCGAACTGCGTGACATCGACCATGCAACTGTAAAAGTCGAAGCCTGTGCTCTTCTGCGCCTGCACCCATTCCCGCGCATGCGCGTTCCCTGGAGAGTAGGTCGCCGCCACTCGAAAACCGGCTCGCGCCAGGCGATGGCAGATCGCCTCGCCGAGTCCGCCCATGCCCCCTGTCACCACCGCCACTCTTTGCCCATCCATATGCCTGCCTCCGTTTATCCGAGTTCGAGATGATTCCCTGCATGCGAACCGTGCACAGGCTGCGCTGCGTTTTTTCTCGCGGCCTCGAGTCGAGTTGCGCATGCCGCGATGACGAACGAATCTATCAAGGAACCCCGAAGACCATTTGGATGTACCGCAAGCCGGGAAGTTCTTCCGGAGAAGAGACAATGCGGGCGAGCGAACGCCGGCTCGCGGGAAGGGGCCGGACGTAGGCTACAATCGCTGCGGGTCAACTCACCTGGAACACATAATGACAAAACCGATCACCCTTTCCCTACGCGTCGGAGCGCTGACACTCGCCCTGGCGGCGTTCTATGCGGGCGGCATCACCCATGCCGCGGCGCAGGAAAAAATCGTTCAGCCGAACGAGCACCTGACCGTCGAAGGCATACCGCCGATCACCGAAGCTTTGGCCAAGCGCGCGGCGCTCTATAACGACTTCCGCCCGCGCGCCATCGTCGACTGGCATCCGACGAAGCGCGAGATGCTGGTGGCGGTCCGCACCAAGGGCTCGACCACGCAGATACATCTGCTGAAGAAGCCGCTCGGCGAACTGGAACAGTTGACCGATTTCTCCGATCCGGTGAAGAACGCCCGCTACGAACCGAAGAACGGCGCCTATTTCGTGTTCGAGAAGGACGAAAGCGGCACCGAGGCGAACCAGCTGTACCGCTTCGACTTCGACACGCGCAAGGTGACCCTGCTGACCGATCCCAAGGAAAAGCACGCGATGGGCGAATGGAACCGCGCCGGTACGCGCATGGTGATGAGTTCCACGCAGCTCGACAAGACCGCCGGCGCCGGACGCCGGACCGACGTCACGACGGACGTCTATATCCTCGATCCGCTGCGTCCGGAAGAGAAGAAGAAAATCGCCTCCCTGCCGGGCGGCGGCTGGGGCGCTTTCAAGTGGTCCGCCGACGACGGCAAGCTGGCCGCCATGAACTACAAGTCGGCCAATGAAAGCCACATCTGGCTGATCGATATCGCGACCGGCGAGCGCCGCCATGTGCTGCCGCCCACCGACAAGCCGGACGCCCCGGTGTCCTATCGCGACCTGCATTTCAGCCGCGACGGCAAGCACCTGTTCGTCACCTCCGACGGCGACGACGAATTCCAGCAGCTGGTCAAGGTGGAACTGGCCGGCATGAAGCAGACCATCCTGTCCAAGCATATTCCGTGGGACATCGAGTATATCGAGCCGTCGAAACACAATGACCTGCTTGCCGTGGCGGTCAACAACGACGGCCTGACCGAATTGCATATGTTCGACGGCGCGACGAACCGCGAGCTGGCACGCCCCAAGCTTCCGCTCGGAGACATCTCGCGCATCAAATGGCGTTCCGGCGACGAACTTGCGATCGATCTCAACTCGGCGTACAGCCCGGGAGAGGTTTATACCCTGAACGTGAAAACCGGGAAGGTGGAGCAGTGGACGGCGCCGAAATCGGAGCTCGATACCAGCAAGTTCAGCGAGACCTCGATCATCCGCTGGAAGAGCTTCGATCAACGTACGATCAGCGGCCTGATCACGAAGCCGGGACCGCAGTTCAAGGGCCCGCGACCGGTGGTCGTGCTGATCCACGGCGGCCCCGAAGCCCAGGCGACGATCGGCTTCCTGGGCCGCTACAATTATCTCGTCAACGAACTCGGCGTCACGCTGATCCAACCCAACGTGCGCGGCTCCAAGGGCTACGGCAAGACCTTCCTCAAGCTCGACAACGGCTACCAACGCGAGGATTCGGTCAAGGACATCGGTGCGCTGTTCGATTGGATCGCCAAACAGCCCGATCTGGATTCCAAGCGCGTGATGGTCATGGGCGGCAGCTACGGCGGTTATATGAGCCTGGCGGTATCGACACACTATGCCGATCGCATCGTCGGTGCAATCGACGTGGTCGGGATTTCCAATTTCATCACTTTCCTGGAACGCACCGAGACCTATCGCCGCGACCTGCGCCGCGTCGAATACGGCGACGAGCGGGATCCGAAGATGCACGAATTCCTCACCCGCATCTCGCCGTTGAACAATGCCGAGAAGATCAAGAAGCCGTTGTTCGTGGTGCAAGGCAAGAACGATCCGCGCGTCCCGCTGTTCGAGGCCGAACAGATCGTCGCCCGCGTACGCAAGAACAATACGCCGGTGTGGTATCTGATGGCCGACAACGAAGGCCACGGCTTCGCGCGCAAGCCGAACGCCGATTACTACTTCTTCTCGGTCGTGCGTTTTGTCGAAGAGTACCTGCTGAAGTAAACCGTTTGCCGTTCCGGCGCGAACGGCGGTAACAAACAAAACGCCGGGCGACCTGCCCGGCGTTTTTGTTTTTGGACGGCCGCTCAGTGCGTCATTTCGCCGCCGCCAGGAAGCGCTTCAGGCGCTCTTGCTGCACCGATTGGCTCGCCAGGCAAATATCGATGGTCTCCAGCGCCTGCGCAAGATTGCGCGCGCCGCCCTTCAGCCCGGCGATGCGCCCGCCGAAGAATTGCTGGAGCGCGCTACGGTCCTGCGCCGAGCACAGGCTCTTGCCCCAGTGGGCGAACCTGGCGCCGTAGTGCTCCGGCAGGCGCGCCGCCAGCGCATCGTAGCGCTCGCGAATGAAAGCATGCACCGCGGGCGCATGACGCGGGACCTTGGAAGCCGCATCGAGGATCTCCGCCGCTTCGCGGATGTCGAAGCGCTCCGACAGCGTCAGCTCGAACGCCCGCTGCCGCAGACGGGGATTTTCGAAAGCGCCGAGCGCCGAGAACATCTCGTGGCGCAGCCCGGCATCGCGTGACGCCGATACCGCCGCCGCCAGCGCATCGAACACCGTCTCGTCACCGCTGAATGCCGCTGTCTGCAGGATCGGGCCGAGCATGGCGCCGACCGGCGGCTTGTCCTTGTTCGCGAGCCATTTCATGGCCAGTGCGCGCGCTTCGGCACGCAGCTTCCTGTCCGCGCCCTTGCTCGCGACCAGCGGCAGCAAGACCTTGCGCAACGACCGGGTGGCGTCGGATTCGCTTTCGCGTGGCAGCCAGCCGAGCTGCGCCGCGCGCGCGCCGAAATGGCGCGCGATCCAGCGCGCCAGCTTCGAGCGTTCCGTCGCGGACAGCCATTCGGTGCGGATGCCGTCGACCGCGTCGACGGCCGCCTTCACGACCTCCGGCCGCGGATCGCGGGCGTAGCGCGCCGCCATGTCCATCACTCGATCGATCGGAAAAGACGCGGACTCCGCCAGCAAATGCAGATCCGCCGCCAGCGCCGCCGCTTCCGAACCGCTCAGCTTCCGGTACGGCAACTGCAGCACCAGGGACGCATCCGGCGCCGGCAGGAAGTAGCCGGTGCCGGCCGGATTCGCGAGCAGCCACCCCGGGCAGGCCGCGGCATCCGGCAACGGCCATTCTGCCTCCTTGGAAGACAACAGCATGCATTGCGGACGGTCCGACTTCTGGCCTTCGTAGCGCACGCATACCGGAATCGTCCACGATTGCGCCGGTCCGGCCTCCGGTTTGGCCGGCAGGAAGCGCTCCTGGGTCAGGCGCAGGGTAGGCTTGCCCTCGCATTGCAAGGTCATGCCGACGCGCGGCACGCCCGGCTGTTCGACGAAGCTCGAAAAGCCTTTCGCCAGTTTCGGATCCAACTCGGACAGGGCGGCGAAGAAGTCCTCGGCGGTCGCGTTGCCGTATTCATGGCGGTTGATATAACGTCGCACGCCGTCGCGGAAGGCTTCTTCGCCGAGCCAGGTCTCGAACATCGTCAGCACCGCGCCGCCCTTGCTGTAGGTGATGCCGTCGAAGGCGTTGGCGAGATCGTCCGGCACGTTGATCGGCTGGCGCACCTGGCGGGCCGACGCCAGGCGGTCGATGTGCATCGCGTGCGCGCGCTCCCGCTTGCGGTGGGCTTCGGTGTCCCACTCGGGTTTGAATTGCTTGATCGTCTTGCGCGCCATCCAGGTCGCGAACGATTCGTTGAGCCAGAGATCGTTCCACCACTGCATCGTGACCAGGTCGCCGAACCATTGATGCGCGAGCTCGTGGGCCGCGATCGATGCGTAGCGTTGTTGGAAGCGTTCGTTGTTGCGTTCCGGCGTCGCCAGCATGGTGTTGGCGTTATAGGTGATCAGCCCCGCATTTTCCATCGCGCTGAAGCTGACGGTGACCGGGATGACGAGGCTGTCGAGCTTGGCGAACGGATAGGGGCGGCCGAAGTAGTCCTCGAGCAGGGCCAGCAGTTGCGGCGTTACCTTGACCGCGTACTCCGCTTCGGCGCCGCGGTCTTTCGGGGTGATATAACGCATGCGGGTTTGATTCCGCCCCGCGAAGCCCCCGTCGACCACGTCGAACGGACCGACACCGAGCGCGATGAGATAGCTCGGCAGCGGCGCCGTCGGCGCAAAGCGCACGCGCTTCATGTCGGCGCCCACGTCTTCGACGCCGGTTTCCGGCATGTTGGACACGGCGACATGGTCGCGTCTCACCGTCAGGGCCAGCGTCCAGGGCGTTTTCCAATGCGGCTCGTCGAAGCACGGGAATGCCTGACGCGCATGCAATGCCTCGAACTGGCTGAACACATACCAGCCCCCGCCGTCGCGCTGTTTGAACAAGCCACGCGTCTCGGTGCGCGACAAGACGCCGCTGTATTCGAACACCAGGCGCGCACGGCCGGCGGCGGCCTTGGCCGGGAGGCGCAAACCGACGAAGTCGTCGTCGCCCGGCACGATCTCGACATTCGTCGTAATGCCGCCGGCGGTCATGCTCGCTTGCCTGATATCGAGGCGGCTGGCGTTGATCCAATAAAAATCCTGTTCGCGCGCGATCTCGATATCGATTGCAATGCGGCCTTCGAACTTATCGCGCTCCGGCACGATGGTCAGCTCGGCGTCGTAGGCGAGCGGTTTGACGGCATCTCCGAGCCGCATCGCGGGCGGAGTCGGAACTGGGGCGGCATGGGTAGCCAAGGCAATCAGGTAAGTCGCGAACAGCATCACGGCGTTGGCGACATGTCGGCAGAACAATCGTCTCATCTTGCTTCCGGTTGGGAGTGGAGGGAATCCGGATACGTGTCGTTCCGGGCCGGGCGCGGAAGATTTTAGCAAAGTATCAATTCCGTCGTCGGCGGCGGCAAACACGCTGGCGAACCGGCGAAAGGTCAAACCGCCCGGTCCCGCTTTTTCGACGTCTGTCCCGCCGATTGTGCAAATTGTCGCAATCCGTTGGCGTCACGCGAAGCGTTTCCCTACAGTGCCATCATCGCAAACCGCATTGAAAGGAACCGACATGAAAACCTCTCGCCTGCTTCCCGCTTTCGCGCTTGCTCTTGCGCTCGCCGCCCCTGCCATCGCTGCGCCGGAAGCTCCTCATGACAAAACCTCCGCAGTGGTGGTCATCACCGCAAAACGACTCGGCGCAGCCGAAAAGCTCAAGATGTCGCTGAGCGACGTCGGCCAGCGCGCAAAAAGCCTGTTCGCAGGCGCCTTGACGTTAAAATCCTAGGCCCCGGTTTCCGGCCTCAGGTAACGACAACGGCATTCGCCCGTCCAGAACCAGAACAACCTGCAACTCGATCGATCCAATTCCATGAATCCGAATCTCGTGCGCAATCTCAAGGACATTTCCTCAAGCACCATCACGTGGCTGGGACGCGCGTTCGACGCGATCGCCGACTGGGTAACCCAGCTCTCGTGGCGGAAATTCATCCTGTTCGCCATCGTCGTGATGATCGCTGGCAGCCTGATGAACGACGCGCTGTTCGAGCAGCATGTCGTGGTCGTCGGCAAGAAGACGGATCGGCATCGCGACCACGCCAAATCGTTCGCCGACGGCGAGACGGATATTCAGATCGACAGCACCGGCATCCATATCCGGAAGACACCGCGCGCCGCGCCCGAGAACGACGAGCAGCGGAGCGCGGGCGACAAGGACACCGCTCCGCTC
>Ga0196972_1000295_pt1 | contig 32097 bp, 30 predicted proteins | sample S1v_2013CmetaG_FD_148618 | JGI IMG/M metagenome (GOLD analysis project Ga0196972, IMG submission 148618) | Soil microbial communities from Anza Borrego desert, Southern California, United States - S1+v_20-13C | ecosystem: Environmental > Terrestrial > Soil > Desert | place: USA: California...
CAGCCATCTGCGCAGGATTGGCAAGTTGCCCGGCCGCGTGAAAAAGTACTTTCAACATCCGCTAGTGAAATACGCTGCATGACTGTTAGGGAGTTGAACAAACCTATGCCGGATCAATAAAGGGGGCGATCTCGGGCCTGCGATGCTCGCCGTACATCGCGTACGGCTGCGCTTCTCGACCTGACCTCACCTCCCTTGAATGCGTTGCCAAACCACTCTAGCGGCGGCGGTGCTTGCGCATGCTGCCGAACAGGAGTGCATACTGCCGCGTCATTTCCGCCCCGAGAAAGAAAATCTGGGCCGAGTAATAGACCCACAATAGCAGGGCGATGACGGAACTGGCAGCGCCGAAGCTGGTGACGAATTCGCTGTTGCCGAGGTAGGCGCCGATCAGCTTCTTGCCGATGACAAACAGCAGTGCCGTCACGATCGCGCCCACCCAGACGTCGCGCCATGGCAGCTTGACCTGCGGGAGCAGCTTGTAAATGGCTGCGAACAGGCTCGCGATCACCGTGAATGAAATGACCGACGTGACCGGCAACAGGATGTAGTTCGCGTCGCTCCAGAATCCGCCAAGATACTTTTCCAGCACGGCGAGAGCCGCGTTGATTGTCAGGGATACCAGCAGCAGGAAGGCGAGTACCAGGATCAGGCTGAATGAAAGCAGGCGCGTACGGATGAATACGATGATGCCGGGCTGGCGCGCGGGCGGCACGTCCCAGATTTCGTCCAGGCTGTCCTTCAGTTCGCCGAACACCGTGGTGGCGCCGACTATCAGCAGGGCGAGTGCGGAGAGCGTCGCGAACGTGCCGGCCTTGGGATTGCGCGCATTCGCCAGTAACAGCTGGATCGCCTCCGCACCGGCCGGTCCGATCAGCCCGTTCAGTTCCCGGAAGATGGCTCCGCGTGCCGCCTCCTCGCCGAAGATCGCTCCCGCAATGGCGAGCACCATGATCAGCACCGGCGCCAGTGAAAAGAGCGTGTAGAACGCGAGCGCGGCACCCTTGCTCGACGCGCGATCGTCGATCCATTCCTCGACAGCGCCGACCAACAGCGCGCGGAAGCGCCGCAGGATGGTTTGTGGCTTCTCGGTTGATTCTGTCATCCGTACTCCGAACGGGATACGCGACGAGCGGTAACAGCATGTGCCGATAACCTGATTATCGTTTGCGGCGAACAGCCCCTGCATGACACAGGACAACTCCGGTGCAGGGCGTGCGGATACAACTTGTTGCAACCGTTACTGAACGACACTGGCAGCGCCAAATGCTTTGACGTTTAATGAGCGCACCAACTGAGAGGTCCACCCATGAAACATCATCGCACCGCCCTGCAGGGCATACTGCTTTCCGCTTTCATCCTGGCCGGTTGTGCCAGCCCCGGTCACAACTATCCCGTGAGCACGCCCACCTATCCGGTACCCGTGCAGACTTATCCGGCAAGCGCGCCGGCCTACGGCAGCTCCTACGGCACGATCGAATCGATCCAGTTGCTCCAAGGTGGCGGCAGCGACGGCGTCGGTGCCGGCGCAGTAATCGGTGGAGTCGTCGGTGGCCTGCTCGGCAACCAGGTCGGCGGCGGCAACGGGAAGAAAGCCGCAACCGTGGCAGGTGTGGTCGGTGGTGCGATGATCGGGCACCAGATGGAACGTAATGCCCAGGTGCGCAATGCCTACCAGGTCGGAGTCCGCATGGACAACGGAAGTTACCGCACTGTGACACAGGACAGTGTCGCCGATCTGAGTGTTGGCGCAAGGGTACGCTTGGAGAACGATCGGGCCTATCGATACTGATGCCGCGGCCGGATTGCTTTATGCTATAGCTCGCGCCCTTAGAGAGTGTTATGAACTGGTGCGCATGACCAAAAACCGGACACTTCCCATGAATTGGGATGTGGAAAAATATCTACAGACTGCATCATTTCGTGATGCTAGAATTTGTGCCTTTTCTCAGGAGGAACATTAATGAACAAGACTGAACTGGTTGACGCAATTGCTGCGGACTGCGATCTGTCCAAGGTTGCCGCGCAGCGTGCACTCGACTCCGTGATCAACAACATCGTCAAGTCGGTTGCCGAAGGCAAGACCGTCCAGCTCGTCGGTTTCGGCAGCTTTGCATGCGGCAAGCGCGCAGAACGTACCGGCCGCAATCCGCGTACCGGCGAAGAGATCAAGATCGCCGCAGCCAAGACGGTCAAGTTCTCCGCAGGCAAGGCATTCAAGGACGCAGTCAACGGCTGATGCAGGTATTTCCGGTACAGCGCCCGGAATATCGCAACCGATTCGGAAGGGCAACGCAACGGAAACGTGCGTTGCCCTTTTTGCATCGTCGTTCAGCGTGCCATCGCCCGGCGCAGGGAAAAGCTCACTGCGTCCACGACCGCTACCAGTACCAGCATTGCGATGATTACGGTCGCAGCCTGGTGCATCTGGAACAGGGACAGGTGATACTTCAACATCTGGCCTAATCCGCCCGCTCCCACTACACCCAGGATCGCCGCGGCACGAATATTGTTTTCCCATCGATACAGCGTATAGGACACCATTTGCGGTACTGCTTGAGGCAGGGTCGCATACAGGAATGCCGCCGTCGGACGCGCGCCGTTGATGCGCAGGGACGTCTCGGGCAGGGGAGAACTGTTTTCCAATGCATCCGCGAACAGACGGCCGAGCACTCCCGTCGTGTGTGCTCCCAATGCAAGCGTTCCGGCAAATGGCCCCAGACCCGCTGCGATCAATAGGATAGACGCCCATACCAGTTCGGGAATCGAGCGCGATGCGTTGAGTAGCAAACGTGTGGCAGCACGCGCCGACTGGCCGAAGCGTCCGCTGGCGGGCAGGGCCAGTGCCAATCCTAGTAGTGCGGCAATGCCGGTGCCGAGAGCCGACATGGACAGCGTTTCCGCTGTCGCCTGCACGGTCTTCTGCAGGAAATTCGGGGACAGGTCCGGCGGCACGAAACCGAGCAGGAACTCGCCAGCGGTGCGTGCGGCATCGAGGGTGAAGAAGGCTTTCCACTGCAGGGATAACGACGCGAAGCTTGTGACAACCAGCAAGGCCATGCAGGCAAGCAGGGCGATCGTCGAGGGCCGGATGCGCGGCGCCGGCGGCAGGGAAGGCCGCAATTCGTCGCTCATGCGAGCCTCCTGCGGCACAACTTGCTGACGCCATCGGCGCAGGCGACCAGCAGCACGAACACGAGCAGCATGGTCGATACCTCTCCGCCCGCGAGCATCTTCATCGACTCATCCATGCGCTGCCCGAGTCCGCCTGCACCGACGAAGCCCATCACTACGGAGCCTCGGATTGCGCACTCCCAGCGATACACCGTGTAGGAGACGAGTTCGGACGCTGCTTCCGGCAATGCACCATAGAGCAGCGCGGACAGACGGCCGCTACCGTTGCGCAGCAGCGTGTCGCTCGCATGCGCATCCGACGATTCGAGGATCTCTGCATAGACCTTGCCCAGCATGCCGCAGTACGTCAGGGCGATCGCCAGTACGCCTGCCGTCGGTCCAAGGCCGGCAATGCGCACGAACAGCAGCGCCCAAACCAGCTCCGGCACGCTGCGCAACAGGACCAGCACCCAGCGCACCATTTGCCGGATCGAACGGCCCGCGAAACCGATCCTGCCCGTGCCGATCCGCGACAGTGACAGGCGCTCCGTTACGATCAGCGTCATCGGCACTGCGCCCAGCAGCGCAAGCGCCATGCCGGCAGTTGCCATCGCAATCGTTTCCCAGGTCGCCTGCGCGACGAGTTGCAGGAATTCGGCGGAGTGCGCGGGTGGCAGGAAGGCGGCAAGAAACCGGCCGGTTGCGCGCAGGCTTTGCTCCTCGAACAATTGCCACGGCTTGAATTCGCTCCAGACAAGCATGGGCCAGAGGACGACCAGTGCCAGGATCAGCGCACCGATGCGGCCGTGCCAGGCAGGATCGGGATGCTTGGTGTGGGAGGAAAAAAGGAGCATGGATTGCTTCAGAAGCAGCGCGTGATCAAAGGCGTTGCCGCCGGCGCCTCGGATGATTCATCCGCTACTGCCGCATTGCGTACTGAGTGACGATACAGAGCGTCGACCATGTCGTCTGTCACCGATTCGCGCAGCGTGTCGAAGACGACGCGCCCCGCGCGCACGCCGACAATTCTCGGGAAATACGCACGCGCAAGTTCCACCTGGTGCAGGCTGCACACCAGCGTTGCGTTGCGTGCGGCAGCTTCCTTTTGCAGGACCGACAGTGTGTGCGTGGCGAGCGCAGGGTCGAGTGCGGAGAGCGGTTCATCCACCAGGAAGGCCTGCGCCTGCGACACAAGCAGGCGGGCCAGGCTGCAACGCTGACGTTCGCCGCCGGACAGTCGATCCACGCGCGAGTACAGCTTGTCCTGCAGGTTGAATTGCGCCAGCGCCTGGTATGCAGCCTCTGGATCGTCGGGCTTGAACAGCGATGCAACTGCGCGCCACACGCTCCACTGCGGAAGACGGCCTGCAAGCACTGCAGTCACGACACGTTGGCGCGGCGGCAGCGGAGGTGTTTGCGGTGCGAGGAACAGACGGCAGCGCAGTGCATGGCGTTGTGCGTCTCCCGCAGCCCAGGGATCAATGCCGAACGCGGTGACCTGCCCGGCAGCTGGACGCTGCGCGCAGGCGAGCGTATGCAGCAGGGTCGTCTTGCCCGCTCCGGATGGCCCGATCAGCGCGACTTGCTCGCCTTGCGCGATAGACAGCGTCAGGTCTTGCAGCGCGGCCGGGCCGGTCGAGGAGGACGAGTGACGTACGCTGACGCCATGCAGTTCAAAGGTCATGCTTACTTCAGCAGGCCGGCGTTACGCGCGGCTTTTTCGATCTGGTCGTAGTTGTCCGCCTTGGACGGAATGAAACGTGTGGCGCGCTGCAGTTCCAGGATTTCCTTGCCCTGCGCATCGTTCGCATTTAGTGCGAGGAAGGCGTCGGTCAGCTTCTTGCGCAGTGCCGGGTCCATGTCCGACCGCACGGTCCAGTTGTAGTCGTAGTAGCCCGGCGTCGTGTAGAACACGCGTACCGACTTGGCATCGACCTTGCCTTGGGCAAGCAGTTTCTCCCAGACCGAAATATTGAGCGCGCCTGCATCGACCTTGCCCCCGGCTACGGCAGCAACGCTTGCATCGTGTGCGCCGGAGAAGGCCACACGTTTCATGTCCGTATCCGGATTGATGTTGGCGGCCAACAGGAAGGAGCGCGGCATCAGGTGGCCAGAGGTCGAGGACTCGGAACCGAAGGTAAAGGTTTTGCCCTTCAGGTCTTCCAGCCGGTTGATCGTCTTGTCCGTCGTGATGAACACCGAGCGGAATTTCTCGTCTTCCTCGCGCTGCACGATGGGGATCACCTTGCCGTTGCTGCGGATCTTCGCCTGCACGAAGGTGAATCCGCCGAACCACACCATGTCGAGCTTGTTGTTGACCAGCCCTTCGACCGAAGCGGCGTAGTCAGTGACCGGTACGAACTCGACCTTCATGCCCAGCTTCTGCTCGAGGTAGCTGCCGAGCGGCTTGAACTTGCGCTGAAGCTCGGTGGGCGCCTCGTCGGGGATGGCCGATACGCGCAGGACTTGCTGGGCGTGGACGAGGCCGCCGAGTGCGAGCACTGCGGCGGCAACGGTAACGCGCACGACGCTCTTGAAGGACAGGGAGAAGTTCGGAAGATTCATGGTTATTGTCTTTGCGGGAGGGAATGGGCGTTACAGGCCCGGGCACGCAGCCTGTCGGAAAGACTTGTATTTTAAATAAAGCCGTGGCCGCAGTCACACGGATTTGGCGGCATCTACCATGAGATGCACAGGAACTTGCCAAATCGCCAAGGTCAAAGAAAAAAGGGCCTGCTCGGATGCAGGCCCTTCAAGCGGCGGGGAGGAACGATTAATCGGCGAGCTCGACCAGCAGGTCCTTCGCCGCGACGACCGCACCCGGCTTCACGTGGGTTTGCTTGACCACAGCATCCCGTTCGGCGCGGATCATGGTTTCCATCTTCATCGCCTCAATGGACACCAGCGGATCGCCCTTGGCCACCTTCTGGCCGGGCTTGACTGCCAGCGTCACGATCATGCCGGGCATCGGCGCGCCGACATGGTTCGCATTGCCGTCTTCCGCTCGTGGATGCGTGACCAGCTTGAGCGCACCTGCCTTGTCGATGCGCACCATACGCGCCTGGCCGTTGAGCTCGAAGAACAGCTTGCTCTGGCCTTCCTCTTCCAGTTCGGTGCGGCCTTGCAGGCGGATCACCAGCGTCTTGCCCTGGTCGATGTCGACCGAAATCTCCTGGCCTTCCTTCAGGCCATTGAAGAACACCTGAGTCGGCAGCACACTCACATCACCGTAGTTGCGGCGATGTTCCGCGTAGTCGCGGAATACCTTCGGATACATGAGATACGACGCCAGCTCCTGCTCGGTGATTGAGCGGCCGATGGTCTTCTCCGCGTCTTCCTTCGCCTTGGCGAGGTCGACCGGCGGCAGGTTCGCGCCCGGACGTCCTACCATCGGCTTGTCGCCCTTGAGAATCTTCTTTTCAAGTTCCTTTGGGAAGCCATCCGGCGGGAAGCCGAGTTCACCCTTGAACAGCGAGATCACCGATTCGGGGAAAGCGATTTCCTTGTCCGGATTCTTCACGTCTTCCGGCGTGAGGTCATTGGCGACCATGAATAGCGCCATGTCGCCCACGACCTTGGAGGTCGGCGTGACCTTCACGATGTCGCCGAACAACTGGTTCACGTCTGCATAGGCTTGCGCTACTTCGGTCCAGCGATGGTCGATGCCCATCGCACGCGCCTGCTCGCGCAGGTTGGTGTACTGGCCGCCGGGCATCTCATGACGGTACACGTCCGAAGTGCCCGAGCGCATGTCCGCCTCGAAGGGCTCGTACTGGCGGCGCACGCCTTCCCAGTATTGCGAGATCGCGAACATCGCGTGCTTGTCCATCTTCGGGTCACGCGCCGTTCCCTGTAACGCCGATGCAATCGAACCGAGGTTCGGCTGCGAGGTCAGGCCGCTCATCGCGTCCATCGCGCCATCCACGGCATCGCAACCGGCTTCGATCGCGGCAAGCACGCTCGCTGCGGAAATGCCGCTGGTGTCGTGCGTATGGAAGTGGATCGGCAGGCCGACTTCTTCCTTCAGCGCTTTGACCAGTTCACGCGCCGCGTGCGGCTTGCACACGCCGGCCATGTCCTTGATGCCGAGGATGTTGACGCCGGCCTTTTCCAGTTGCTTCGCCATGTCGACGTAGTACTTGAGGCTGTACTTCGGGCGTGACGAATCGAACGGATCGCCGGTGTAGCAGATTGCACCTTCGCACAACGCGCCGGACTCGCGGACCGCATCGATGGCCACGCGCATGTTCTCCACCCAGTTGAGCGAATCGAACACACGGAACAGGTCGACGCCGCCCTTGGCCGCCTGTTCGACGAAGTGCTTGACCACGTTGTCCGCATAGTTGGTGTAGCCCACCGCATTGGATGCCCGCAGCAGCATCTGGAACAGGATGTTGGGCACAGCTTCGCGCAGTTGCGCGAGGCGCTCCCACGGATCTTCCTTCAGGAAGCGCATTGCCACATCGAAGGTCGCGCCACCCCAGCATTCCATCGAGAACAGGTTGGGCAGCATGCGCGCATAGTAGGGCGCGACAGCCAGCATGTCGGCGGTGCGCATACGGGTCGCAAACAGCGATTGATGCGCGTCGCGCATCGTGGTGTCGGTCAGAAGCACCTGCGGCTGGTCCTTCGTCCATTGCGCGAACTTCTCGGCGCCGAGTTCCTTGAGTTTGTCGCGCGTGCCTGGCAGGATTGGTGCGGCGCGGTGGACGGTGGGCAAGATCGGCGCGGGGAGAATACCTTCGGCGGCTTTGCGTCCCTTCATCTCCGGATTGCCGTTGACCACCACGTCGCCGATGAATCGCAGCAGACGCGTCGCACGGTCGCGGCGCTTGGCGAACTGGAACAGTTCCGGCGTCGTATCGATGAAGCGCGTGATGCATTCGCCCGACTTGAACAGGTCGTGGTTGATGACGTTTTCGAGGAAGGGCAGGTTCGTCGACACACCACGGATGCGGAATTCGCGCAGGGCGCGGTCCATGCGCGCGATCGCTTCGTCGGACGTCGGCGCCCACGCGGTCACTTTCACAAGCAACGAGTCGTAATAGGGCGTGATCACTGCACCGGAATAGGCGGTGCCGCCGTCGAGACGCACGCCGAAACCGGCGGCGCTGCGATAGGCAACCAGACGCCCGTAGTCGGGCGTGAAGTTGTTTTCCGGGTCTTCTGTCGTGACGCGGCACTGCAGTGCATGGCCGTTCAGGCGGATCTGATCCTGCGTCGGAATGCCTGCGCCGTGCTCGTCCAGTTCGCCGATGGCCATGCCTTCGGACACCCGGATCTGCGCCTTCACGATGTCGATGCCGGTCACCTGTTCGGTCACGGTGTGCTCGACCTGGATGCGCGGATTGACCTCGATGAAGTAGAACTTGCTGGTGTCGGCATCCATCAGGAATTCGACGGTCCCGGCGTGCGTGTAATTGACCGCGCGGCCGAGGCGAAGAGCGGCCTCACACAGCTCGTTGCGGGTGGCATCGTCGAGATAGGGGGCAGGGGCGCGCTCGACCACCTTCTGGTTGCGCCGCTGCACCGAGCAGTCGCGTTCGAACAGATGCACCAGGTTGCCGTGCGTATCGCCCATCAATTGCACCTCGACGTGGCGCGCGCGGCGCACCAGCTTCTCGAGATACATCTCGTCGTTGCCGAATGCCGCCAGCGCCTCGCGGCGGGCGACTTCCAGCTGGCCGGGCAGTTCTGCTTCGGATTCGATTACGCGCATGCCGCGTCCGCCGCCGCCCCAGCTTGCCTTGAGCATCAGCGGATAACCGATCTCCGCCGCCATCTTCTTCGCCTGCTCGATGTCATGCGGCAGCGCCTTGGTCGCAGGCACGACGGGCACGCCGGCTGCGATCGCCGCATTGCGCGCGGCGACTTTGTTGCCCAGCGTGCGCATGACCTCCGGGTGCGGGCCGATGAAGGTGATGCCGTTCTTTGCGCATGCCTCCGCAAAGTCCGGGTTCTCCGACAAGAAGCCATATCCCGGGTGGATTGCATCGACATCTGCTTCCTTCGCGATGCGGATGATGTCATCGATGTCGAGATAGGCCGCGATCGGCTTCTTGCCTTCGCCGACGAGGTAGCTTTCGTCGGCCTTGAAACGGTGCAGCGCGAACTTGTCTTCATTCGCATAGATCGCGACGGTACGGATGCCGAGTTCCGCCGCCGCCCGCATGACGCGGATGGCGATCTCGGACCGGTTGGCGACGAGGATCTTGCGGATGGAATGACGATGCTGAGGCGTCTTCATGGTGGTAGTCAGGATGCAAGTTAAGAATTCTGCTGGCGCAAGGATAAGGCAAGAAGCCGGCCTTGGCATGAAAGTTTTTCAACACTTACGCAACCCTACGTACGTAGGGCACGCTCGCATCATCCCGGAAAGGGCGAAAAAAACCCCCGCTAGGCGGGGGTGTCGGGACCGGATACCGGTTATGCGATTACGCGAAGTTCTTCGCGACGAAATCCCAGTTCACGAGATTCCAGAACGCTTCCAGGAACTTCGGACGTGCATTGCGGTAGTCGATGTAGTAGGCGTGCTCCCACACGTCGCAGGTCAGCAGGGCCTTGTCCGCGGTGGTCAGCGGGGTGCCGGCGTTGGAGGTGTTGACGATGTCGACGGTGCCGTCGGTCTTCTTGACCAGCCAGGTCCAGCCGGAACCGAAGTTGGTGGTGGCGGACTTGGTGAACTCTTCCTTGAACTTGTCGAAGGAACCCCACTTGGCGTTGATCGCGTCAGCAACCGCGCCGGTCGGAGCGCCGCCGCCGTTCGGCTTCAGGCAGTTCCAGAAGAAGGTGTGGTTCCACACCTGGGCGGAGTTGTTGAACAGGCCGCCGGAGGACTTCTTGATGATGTCTTCAAGGGAAGCGTTTTCGAATTCGGTGCCCTTGATCAGGTTGTTCAGGTTGGTCACATAGGTCTGGTGGTGCTTGCCGTAGTGGTATTCCAGCGTTTCCTGGGACATATGCGGCTGCAGTGCATCCTTCGCGTAGGGCAGGGGGGGCAGGGTGTGTTCCATGGCGTTTCCTTTCTCGTTACGGTCGATGTTGTTTTTGAAAGACGTTAATTGTAAGACGGATGCCGACAGGTTGCATGAATGACCCCATTGATCTACGGCGAATTGCTGATTGAAAGGGGCCGAAAACTGTCCGTGCGGCTATTCCAGGGTCGGCTGGACGCTTGCAATCCCCACTTCGGCCGAGCCTTCCGCCAGTCGAACGGTGATGCTTTCGCGCGGCCGCAGGTCCTTGGGCGCACGGATGATCTTGCCTTTACTGTCGAGCACCATCGCGTAGCCACGTTCCAGTGTGCGCTGCGGATTCAATAGCTCCAGTTGCGCTTCCAGTGATGCGAGGGATTGCCTGCGTTGCGTCTGCAGTGCCGCCATGCGCGCCACGATGCGTCGTGCGTCGTCCTTCAGCCGGGCACGTGCTGGGCCGGTTTCCGGCAATCGCGCGGCAAGCCGCGTCTGCAGGTGCGAGAGCGAGAACTTCGCCTGGTTGAGCGGGGTGCGCGTCGCATGTGCCAGCCGGATTTGCAAGCCGCGCAGCTTCAGGCGCTCATGTGCGATGTGGGCAGAAGGGCTGACCAGGCGGCGCGAGAACCAGTCCAGCGTCTGCGCCTTTTCCGCCAGTATCCGCTTGAAAGCGCGGGTCAGGTCGTCCGCATGGGCGCCAAGCGTTGCCATCCAATCCTCGCGAGGAGCTGCGGCCATTTCCGCCGCGGCGGTCGGCGTGGGTGCGCGCAGGTCGGCGGCAAAGTCGGCAATCGTGACGTCGGTTTCGTGCCCGACGCCGGAAATCACCGGCATCGAACAGGCAGCGATGGCTCGAGCCACCACTTCCTCGTTGAAGGACCACAAGTCCTCGATGCTGCCCCCGCCGCGGCATACCAGCAGCACATCACATTCGGCGCGTGCGGATGCGGTATCGATTGCCTGCGCGATTTTCTGCGCCGCGCCCTCGCCTTGGACAGGTGCAGGGTAGAGGATGACGCGCACATGCGGCGCGCGCCGGCGCAGGGTGGTCAGGATGTCGCGCAAGGCCGCCGCCTGCGGGCTAGTGACGATGCCGATCGTTCTTGCGAACAAGGCGAGCGGACGCTTGCGCGCCGGATCAAACAGTCCTTCCGCATTCAGCTTTTCCTTGAGCCGGAGGAAGGCCTCGTACAGATTGCCCACACCGGCGCGGCGGATCGCCTCGACGTTGAGCTGGTAGTCGCCGCGCGGCGCGTACAGGGTCACCAGCGCACGCACTTCCACCTTGTCACCCTCGCGCGGCGTAAAACCCGTGTACTGTGCGCGGCCGCGGAACATGACCGCCCGCACCTGTGCGCTTTCGTCCTTCAAGGTGAAGTACCAGTGGCCGGAGGCGGCACGGGTGAAATTGGAGATTTCCCCGGATACCCAGGCAAGCGGGAAATTGCGCTCGAGCATGCGCGCCACCGCTTGATTCAATGCGGAAACCGTCAGCACAGACGGCGTCCCGCCTTGGTTTTCAATCGAACTTCCAGTATTCATGCGGTCTTCCAGGGCAAAACCTGTCCACAGGCGCGCCAATTCGTCATTTGCCGGTCATAATTGGTTACAAACAATTCGCCACCGTACTAAGTGCTTGATTTAATTCGAAAAACACTTTTTTGCTGCTTACTCAAAGGAAAGAAAAAATCCTTTCGAATCAAACACTTTTACGCTGTCCACTGATTTGCCCACAAAGTTATCCACAGCCCCTGTGCAGAAGTTTTTGCGTGGTATCGCCGTCGTGTGCGCTTGCCCGCAGCGGCCCAACAGGATACATTCTGCATCCGACTGAATTCACACCCAAGGAGCCTGTTTTGCTCGCCATTATCCAAGCGGCCGGCTGGCCGATCTGGCCGCTGCTGATTGCTTCCGTTATCGGATTGGCACTGATTATCGAGCGCGTATTGTACCTGCGCCGTGGTCGTATCCTCCCTCCGACTTTGCTGGAAGAGGTGATCCGGGTCTATCACAATGGCAAGATTAGTCCCGAGGTCCTGAAGAACCTGGAAAACAATTCGCCGCTGGGCCGCGTGCTGGCTGCTGGCCTGCGCAACGTCAACGCGCCGCGTGACGTGATGAAGGAATCGATCGAAGAGGCCGGCCGGGGCACCGCGCACGACCTCGAGCGCTTCCTGACCACACTGGGTACCATCGCGACGCTGGCGCCGCTGATGGGCCTGTTCGGCACCGTGGTCGGCATGATCGAAATCTTCGGCTCGCAAAATGCGACCGGCGCCAACCCGGCGCAACTGGCGCACGGCATCTCCGTCGCACTGTACAACACCGGTTTCGGTCTTGCGATTGCAATGCCCGCGCTCGTGTTCTACCGTCACTTCCGCGCCCTGGTCGACAGCTTCATCGTCGACATGGAACAGCAGGCGGTCAAGTTCGTCGACATCGTGCACGGCACGCGCAAATAAGGCTGGGCCATGGACTTCCGCAAAGGCACACGCCGCGATGATCCGGAAATCAACCTGATTCCCTTCATTGACGTCCTGCTGGTGATCCTGATCTTCCTGATGGTCACCACGACCTACAGCAAGTTCACCGCGCTGCAAATTTCGCTGCCGACTGCCGACGCCGAGAAGGCAGTCGAGCAGCCGTTCGAAATCAACGTCGGCGTCAATGCACAAGGCCATTACGCGATCGACAATCAGCAGATTTCGGCGCGCGACGCCGCCGGCCTGGCAGAGGAGCTGAAGGCGGTGGCAAATGCCAAGGGACCGTCGAAGAAGGATCCGGTGATCATCATCAACGCCGACGCGACCGCCGCGCACCAGTCCGTGATCAATGTGCTGGAAGCGGCGCGCCTGGCCGGATTCGAAAAAGTCACTTTTGCCGCGCAATCCAGCGGCAGGAAATGACGCGTAGCGCCGAATCGACGCTCACACAGGCCTGGCTGCGGCGCGGCTTGCTGGCAAGCGCGTTGTGGCCGGTGTCACAGGTATTCGGGACGATTGCCGCCATGCGGCGCACTGCGTTTCACACCGGACTGTTGCATGCCGACCGCCTGCCGGTGCCGGTAGTCGTCGTCGGTAATATCTTCGTCGGCGGCACCGGAAAAACCCCTTTCACGATCTGGCTTATCGAAGAGCTGCGTCGGGCCGGCTTCGCGCCCGGTGTGATTTCACGCGGCTATGGCGCGCAGAACAAGGCACCGACGGAAGTCCGTCCCGACTCCTCCCCGATGGAAGTCGGCGACGAGCCGGCATTGATCGCCCGCTGCGCACAATGCCCGGTGATGGTCGGACGCAATCGTGTCGACGCAGCCCGTGCGCTGCTGACGGCCCATCCCGAAGTCAGTGTCATCGTCTCCGACGATGGCTTGCAGCACTACGCCTTGCAGCGCGACGTGGAAATCGTGTTATGCGACGAACGGGGCAACGGCAACGGCTGGCTGCTCCCGGCCGGACCCTTGCGTGAGCCGGCGTCGAGAAAGCGCGACTTCACCGTGTTCAATGCCGAGCGCTTGCCCGAAGGTATTCCGCGCGACGCTATGCGTATGGAATTGGTTGGCGAGCGTGCGGAAAGGCTTGCGGACCGGTCGCAAACTGTCCCCCTGCACGATCTTGCTCGACATGCAGGCCGCATTGTTGCGGCTGCGGGCATAGGCAATCCGTCGCGCTTTTTCTCGATGTTGCGCCGGTCCGGACTCGAGTTCGAGGAACTGCCTCTTGCCGACCACTATGATTTCTCCGACAACCCGTTTGCGAAAATCGATGCCGAGATCATCCTGATCACCGAGAAGGATGCAGTAAAATGTACGCAAATTGATACGATCAACAACGACCCGCGCATCTGGGTCGTCCCGGTCACCGCGCGCATCGATCGCACGCTGGCCGAACGAATAGTGGAGAAATGTCGTGGACGCCCGACTGCTTGACATCCTGGTCTGCCCGATCTGCAAGGGCCCGCTGGAATACGACAAGAACGCGCAGGAACTGATCTGCAACCCGGACAAGCTGGCCTATCCGATCCGCGACGGCATCCCGATCATGTGGGCTGACCAGGCGCGCGACCTCAATGCGCCACCGGCTTCCGCCAATTCCTGAACTTCCTCTCGACAGCCGATACGCTGGACGCTGTTTCGAACAATGACCTTTACCGTCATCATCCCCGCACGCCTGGCGTCGACCAGGCTGCCCAACAAGCCGCTGGCCGACCTTGGCGGAAAACCGATGGTCGTGCGCGTGGCAGAGCGCGCATTGCAGTCCGGCGCTTCGCAGGTCGTTGTTGCGACCGACCACGCCGATATCCTCTCTGCCTGTCGCGAACACGGCGTACTCGCGCACATGACCCGAGCGGACCATCCTTCCGGTACAGACCGCATCGCTGAAGTTGCAGCTGCCATGGCCTTGCCTTCCGATGCCGTCGTGGTCAACGTGCAGGGTGACGAGCCGCTGATTTCTCCGGCGCTGATAGCGGCGACGGCCGGATTGATCGGCAGCGATGTACCGATGGCGACGGCCGCACATCCGATTGCCGACGTTGCCGAGGTCTTCAACCCCAATGTCGTGAAGGTCGTCCTCGGCAAAGCGGGCAGGGCGCTTTACTTTTCGCGGGCGACCATCCCGTGGCATCGGGATGCATTTGCCCAGTCAAAAGAAGTCTTGCCGGCCGGATATGCCCCGTTGCGTCACATCGGCCTGTACGCCTACAGCAATGCCTTTTTGCAGGAATATCCCCGCCTGGCTTTGTCGCCGCTGGAGCAGATCGAAGCGCTCGAACAGCTGCGCGTGCTCTGGCACGGTTACCCGATTGCCGTCCATGTCACACCCGATGTGCCTGCTGCCGGGGTCGATACACCCGAGGATCTGGTGCGCGTCCGGCAATATTTCGATCAAGGAAATTCGACGAAATAAAACCGGGGGATGCGGTTCAGGGAAATTCTGTGGTAAGTTTCATGAAAAGTTAGTGTGATAAAAAGCATGTCTTTGAGGTAATCCCGCCCTGGCGGAAATCCTCGTCACCGAATACAAAATTTAAAACCAATCTAGGACACACCATGCGCCTCATCCTTTTAGGACCGCCAGGTGCCGGCAAAGGCACGCAAGCAAATTTCATCAAGGAAAAATTCAACATCCCGCAGATTTCCACAGGCGACATGCTGCGTGCCGCCGTCAAGGCCGGCACGCCGCTCGGCCTCGAGGCCAAGAAGGTGATGGATGCAGGCGGACTGGTGTCCGACGACATCATCATCGGCCTGGTCAAGGACCGCCTGAAGCAGCCGGACTGCGCGAACGGCTACCTGTTCGACGGATTCCCGCGCACCATTCCGCAGGCCGATGCGATGAAGGAAGCCGGCGTGACGATCGATTTCGTGCTCGAAATCGACGTGCCGGACGAGTCTATCATCGAGCGCATGAGTGGCCGTCGCGTGCACCAGCCGTCCGGCCGCACCTACCACGTCAAGTTCAATCCGCCGAAAGTGGAAGGCAAGGATGACGTGACCGGCGAGGAACTGATCCAGCGCGATGACGACAAGGAAGACACCGTGAAGAAACGCCTTGCCGTCTACCACGATCAGACCGAAGTGCTGGTCGACTATTACAACAAGTGGGCCCAGTCCGGTCAGTCCGGCGCCCCGAAGTATCGCAAGATCTCGGGTGTCGGACCGGTCGAGACGATCCGCGACAAAGCCTTCGCGGCCTTGTCGGAGTAAAAAGGAAAGCGGACTTCGTGTCCGCTTTTTTCTTTCCGGCACCCTGCCTAATCCAGATCAACAAATCATCAGGGGGAGTCCAACGCCCAGTATCCAGACGATATCCCGTATGCAACAATACGGACCGACCGAATCATCTCTTCAGTAATCAGTAACGCTTGAAGTTTTGCAGTGCGTAGTACTCGCGGGACGACGACAGCAGATACCTTCTTGCAGCACTTGGCGTATGCCGTCGCCGTCCTCCGGAACGTCGTTGTTTTAACTTTGTCGTGAAACAATTGGAGGAGTCGATATGGCAACAGGATTGTGGTTGGCCGTAGCGTGCGGCATTATCGCCGTCATCTACGGATTGGTATCGCGGAGTTGGATCTTGGGCCAGGATGCGGGCAACGCCCGCATGCAGGAAATCGCAGCAGCCATTCAGCAGGGCGCCGGGGCGTATCTGGCCCGCCAGTACAAGACGATCGGTATCGTCGGTGTCGTCCTTGCCATCCTGATTGGCGTCTTCCTTGATGCAACCACTGCCATCGGCTTCGTCGTTGGCGCAATCCTCTCCGGCGCCTGCGGCTTCATCGGCATGAACGTGTCAGTGCGCGCCAATGTGCGTACCGCTCAGGCAGCCACCAATGGCATCGGCCCGGCGCTTGCAGTCGCCTTCCGCGGCGGCGCCATCACTGGCATGCTGGTAGTCGGCCTCGGCCTGCTCGGCGTGACCCTGTTCTTCTGGTTCGTCACCAACGGCAAGACCGTCGATGCAACGACCCTCAAACCGCTGCTCGGCCTCGCCTTCGGCTCCTCGCTGATTTCGATCTTCGCTCGTCTCGGCGGCGGTATCTTCACCAAGGGCGCCGATGTCGGCGCTGACCTCGTGGGCAAGGTGGAAGCCGGTATTCCCGAAGACGATCCGCGCAACCCGGCAGTAATCGCCGACAACGTGGGCGACAACGTGGGTGACTGCGCAGGCATGGCGGCCGATCTGTTCGAGACCTATGCGGTGACCCTGATCGCGACCATGACGCTCGGCGCGCTCATGGTGACCGGCGCGCCGCTGAATGCCGTGATCTACCCGCTCGTGCTCGGCGGCGTATCGATCATCGCCTCCATCATCGGCTGCAGCTTCGTCAAGGCATCGCCCGGCATGAAGAATGTGATGCCCGCGTTGTACAAGGGCCTGATCATCTCCGGCATCATTTCGCTGATCGCCTTCTATTTCGTAACCACCTGGTTGTTCCCGGAAGCAGTTGCCGTCGCCGGCGGCAAGACGGTCGGCGCGATGGCGCTGTTTGGTGCCTGCGTGGTCGGCCTGGTGCTTACCGCATTGATGGTGTGGATCACCGAGTACTACACCGGAACCGACTACAAGCCGGTGCAGCACGTTGCGCAGGCATCGACCACCGGCCACGGCACCAACATCATCGCTGGCCTCGGTGTGTCGATGAAGTCGACCGCATGGCCCGTGATCTTTGTGTGCATCGCGATCTGGGTGTCGTTTGCGCTGGGCGGCCTGTACGGCATTGCGGTGGCGGCCACTTCCATGTTGAGCATGGCGGGCATCATTGTTGCGCTCGACGCCTATGGCCCGATCACCGATAACGCGGGCGGTATCGCTGAAATGTCCGAACTCCCGGACAGCGTGCGCGACATCACCGATCCGCTGGATGCTGTGGGCAATACTACCAAGGCCGTGACCAAGGGCTATGCAATCGGCTCCGCCGGCCTGGCGGCGCTGGTGCTGTTCGCCGACTACACCCACGCGCTTGAAGCGCGCGGCATGCACCTTTCCTTCGACCTGTCCGACCACATGGTGATCATCGGCTTGTTCATCGGCGGCCTCATTCCTTACCTCTTCGGCGCGATGGCGATGGAAGCGGTCGGACGTGCGGCCGGCAGTGTGGTGGAAGAAGTGCGCCGCCAGTTCCGTGAGATCAAGGGCATCATGGAAGGCACCGGCAAGCCGGAGTACGGCAAGGCGGTCGACATGCTGACCACTGCGGCAATCAAGGAAATGATCGTTCCGTCGCTCCTCCCGGTCGTCGTGCCGATCCTGGTTGGCCTGATCCTCGGCCCGGCGGCGCTGGGCGGCCTGCTGATGGGCACCATCGTGACCGGCCTGTTCGTCGCCATCTCGATGTGTACCGGCGGCGGTGCCTGGGATAACGCCAAGAAGTACATCGAAGACGGCCATCATGGCGGCAAGGGCTCCGATGCGCACAAGGCGGCGGTGACCGGCGACACCGTCGGCGACCCGTACAAGGACACTGCCGGTCCGGCGGTCAACCCGTTGATCAAGATCATCAACATCGTGGCGTTGCTCCTAGTGCCGCTGCTTCCGGCTGTCGGCACGACCGCGACCGGCGGCCAAGCGGCGACGCCGCCTGCGCTGAGTGCACCGGCTGCAACGCCGGCGACGCCGACCGCAGGCGCGGAAACGTCCAAGTAAGGCGGTCCGGGTAACCGGAATTCCGTAAGTGGTCGGAAGAAGGCGGCTTCGGCCGCCTTTTTTGCTTTTGGCGTGAAAAATTGGCTACAATGAGCCTCTTTACGTTAACGTAAACGTCATTAACATTTCCGTTCATCAAAAGAGGAAGAAATGCAGATCCAGAACAGCGTATTCATCATCACCGGCGGCGCATCCGGCCTCGGCGCTGCAACCGCACGCATGATCGTGGAAAACGGCGGCAAGGTCGTGCTGGCTGACGTGCAGGTCGAAGCAGGCGAGAAGCTGGCGGCCGAGCTGAAGGGCAAGTTCGTCAAGTGTGACGTGACTTCCGAAGCCGACGGGAAGGCCGTCGTGGATGCCGCCACCGCCATGGGTACGCTGCGCGGCCTGGTCAACTGCGCAGGCGTGGCACCCGCAGTGAAGACCGTGGGCAAGGACGGCCCGCACCCGCTCGACGTGTTCCAGCGTACCGTCAACATCAACCTTGTCGGCACCTTCAACATGGCACGCCTGGCGGCGGATGCCATGGCCAAGACCGAGGCGAACGAGCACGGCGAGCGCGGCGTCATCATCAATACCGCGTCGGTTGCCGCGTACGACGGCCAGATCGGCCAAGCCGCCTACGGCGCGTCGAAGGCCGCGGTCGTCGGCCTGACGCTGCCGATGGCACGCGACCTCTCGCGCAACGGCATTCGTGTGATGACCATCGCTCCCGGCATCTTCGAGACGCCGATGCTGCTTGGCATGCCGCAGGAAGTGCAGGACGCGCTCGGCCGCATGGTCCCGTTCCCCCCGCGCCTTGGCAAGCCCGCCGAGTACGCGAACCTGGCAAAGACCATCATCGAGAACATGATGCTCAACGGCGAAACCATCCGCCTCGACGGTGCGATTCGCATGCAGCCCAAGTGATTGCGGCGCAGCGCATTTGAGGTGAGCAATCTCAAGTGCGTGCCATATTCGGTGCAGGGTGTCATGACAGCGACGCCTTGCCAAATTAGACTAAGACAAGCCCGTGGCTTGTCTTTTTCTTTTTTGGAGTGGTTCATGGTGAAAGCAGGAATACTTTCGATTGCGATTGCTGTCTTGTTCACGGCCGGATGCTCGACCACGCAGGTATCGCAGCCCGCAGCCTCACAGGCCGGCATGCAGGCACCGGAACGGGCCAGTGGCTATACCGAAAAGCCGGGTTGGGCTGCCAGGAAATACATGGTTGCTGCGGCCAATCCTTTGGCTACCGATGCGGGTTACCAGGTCCTGCGCGCCGGCGGCACGGCGGTCGATGCCGCCATTGCCGTGCAAATGGTGCTGGCACTGGTCGAGCCGCAGTCTTCCGGCATCGGCGGCGGTGCGTTCCTGATGCATTTCGACGGCAAGACGGTCAAGGCGTTTGACGGGAGGGAAACCGCGCCGTCGGCCGCCCATGAAAAGCTGTTCCATACGCCCGAGGGCAAAGCCATGCCTTTCTATGACGGCGTGGTCGGCGGACGCTCAGTGGGAGCACCCGGCGTGCTGCGCATGCTCGACCTCGCACACAAGCAGTACGGAAAGCTGCCGTGGGCATCGCTGTTCGCTCCGGCGATCAAACTCGCGGACGAGGGCTTCGCAGTCAGTCCACGCCTGAACATGATGCTGAAAACCGAGCCGCACCTGAAGAAGGACCCGGTTGCCGCTGCCTACTTTTACGACAAAGACGGCAACCCCTGGCCGGTAGGTCATGTGCTGAAGAATCCTGAACTGGCGAAGGTGCTGCGCGAGATTGCGACCGGTGGCGCCGACGCGTTCTACAAGGGCCAGATTGCGCGCGATATCGAAGCCAAGGTCAAAGCCCACCCGACCAACCCCGGTTTGCTCACCGCCGCCGACATCGCCGGCTACCAGGCCAAGGTGCGCGAACCGGTCTGCACGGATTACAAATCCTGGACGGTGTGCGGCATGCCACCGCCTTCCTCGGGAGGTATTGCAATTGCGCAGATGCTCGGCATCCTGGAGACCCGCGACATGCGTTCGCTCGCACCAAAGGATGGCGTGCCGGGCGCCGATGCAATCCACCTGTTCTCGGAAGCGGGGCGCCTTGCCTATGCCGACCGGGCGCGCTACGTCGCCGACACCGATTTCGTCCCGCTGCCGGGTAACAGCGTCAAGACCCTGCTCGACGGCAAATACCTTGCCGACCGCGCGGCGCTCATCACGGACAAGTCGATGGGAGTGGCGAAGCCCGGCACGCCGCCTGTGACGGCCGTGGCATGGGGTCTCGACAATTCCCCGGAACTGCCGTCGACCTCGCATATCTCCATTGTCGACGCTGCCGGCAATGCGATTTCCATGACGACCACCATCGAAGATGCCTTCGGCTCGCGCCAGATGGTCCGTGGCTTCCTGCTGAACAACCAACTGACCGATTTTTCCTTTGACCCGGCTGATGCCTCCGGCCCGATTGCCAACCGTGTGCAGCCGGGCAAGCGCCCGCGCAGCTCGATGGCGCCGACGCTGGTGTTCGATAAGGGGACGAAGAAGCTGGTGCTGTCGACCGGTTCTCCGGGCGGCTCCGCGATCATCAACTATGTCGCCAAGGTCCTCGTCGGCACGATGGATTGGGGGCTCAATGTGCAGCAGGCGATCACCCTGCCCAATTTCGGCAGCCGCAACGGCCCGACCGAACTCGAGCAGGGGCGTGTGCCGGACAGCCTGGTCGAGCAGCTGAAAGCGAAAGGTCACAATGTCCGCCTAATGGAACAGACCTCCGGCCTGCAGGGCATCATGCGCACCACGATACATGGCGAAGAAATGTGGTTCGGCGGTGCAGACCCGCGCCGCGAAGGCATCGTGAAAGGCGACTAGCCGCTCGATCGTGCTCAGAAATGACGCCGGGTTCGCCCGGCGTCGTTTTTTCATCCGTTGCAGCGCTGCCTTCCTCCCCAAATGCCGGCTCGCCTGCTAATCTCTTTACTATGGGAAAGCAAAAGAAAACCGGCCTCGTACTGACAGGCGGCGGCGCACGCGCGGCATACCAGATGGGTGTGCTCGACGGCGTGTCCTCGATCCTGCAGGGCGCAGGTTGGACGCCGGAGCGCAACCCCTACGACATCATCTGCGGCACCTCTGCAGGCGCGATCAACGCAACAGCGCTGGCCTGCCATGCTGACAACTTCGACGAAGGCCTGCAGAAAGTCATGCACGTCTGGGAGAAGGTCACGGTGGAGCAGGTATACCGGGCTGATTCGCTTGGCGTGCTGCGGTCGGGGGCACGCTGGCTGTCGCTGCTTTCCTTTGGCTGGTTGCTGCGGAAATGGAAGGCCAACCCGCCAAATGCGCTGTTGGACAATACGCCGCTGGTCACGCTTTTGAACCGGATGCTGGATTTCCCCCGGCTCGACAAGGCGCTGCTCGACGGCGCCTTGCATGCGGTAGCGGTGTCGGCCTCTTCCTATACCGCTGGCCGTCACATTACCTTCTACCAGTCGGAAGCCGACATCGAGCCTTGGGTCCGCTCGCAGCGCATTGCCCTGCGCAGCCAGATCGGTGTCGAGCATCTGCTCGCATCGTCGGCTATTCCACTCATTTTTCCCGCCACGCCGATCTACTGCAACGGCAGGCGCGAATATTTCGGGGACGGCTCGATGCGACAGCTCGCCCCGATTTCGCCGGCGATCCATCTTGGCGCGGACAAGGTCATGGTGATCGGCGCCGGCCGGCTGACGGAGCAGATAAGGGAGGCACCGGAATTTGCGTCTTACCCTAGCCTTGCGCAGATTGCCGGTCATGCGATGTCGAGCATTTTCCTGGATAGCCTCGCAGTCGATATTGAGCGCATGACGCGCATCAACCTGACCTTGTCGGTACTCACGGAAGAACAGCGCAGCCGGACCCCGCTGCGACCCGTCGACCTGCTGATCATCGCGCCTTCGGAGCGCCTGGACGAGATCGCGGCCCGCCATGTGCAAAACCTGCCCGGGCCGATTCGCATGCTGCTGGGCGCCATCGGCGCAACGGAGGCGCGCGGCGGCGCATTGGCGTCTTATCTGCTGTTTGAGGCAAGCTATACCACTGAACTGATTGCGCTGGGCCGGAAGGATGCATTGGCCCGGAAGGCGGATGTTCTGGCATTCTTCGGCACCCCGCAGGACGCCGCTATTCCTCGGGAACCGCTGGCCAGGACTGCCTGATTTGGACGGACCCGCGTCCCGTGGACGCGGGCCGATTCACGTCAATAGTCGTAACGATAGCCGTGATGGTGGTGGCGGTGGTGGTGCTTCCAGTGCTTGTGCTTCCTGTGGCGCGGCTGTTCCACATAGTAGGTCGGACCATACTGCACGACGGTAGCCGGTTGCACATAGACCGGGCGTGGACGCACATAGACCGGCTGCGGAGCGTAGACGACAGGCGGTGGCGCCACGTAAACCGGCGCGGCAGGGTAAGGGGTGCCGACGCTGACAGACCAGCTCACATCGCCAGCGCCGGCCAACGGGGCCGCAAGCGCAAGGGATGCCGCGGCAAGCCATTTGGCCTTCGAAACGAGGAATTGCTTCATGAGGTTCTCCTTGAGGTATTACTGGCCTATTAAACGTCAGACCCCGTTTCTTCGACTACATGCAATTATTCAAGGGTAAGTAAGTTTTGCAACAATTTGTGAATGGCAAGTATTTGCCGCAAAAGTATTGTCGTTGTTATAATGCGCAATTCGCTCCGATCCGCGTTTTCGAGGCACAGACAACGATGCCCGGGCCGCTTGAAAAGCCCCTCCAAAATTGATCCGCAAGGGTTGCTTCGTTTCTGACAACACGTTACCCTACGTAATCCCGACTAACGCAAGTGTTGACATCCCGGCAACGGAGCGACGAGCGACAATGATTGCTAAGGTCCTGAAAACGTGGACGTTTTTCGTCCTTGCGTTATTGCTTTCTGTCAATGTCCTTGCAAGAGGACCGGTGCCGATCAGCGCCGTCGCGGTGCAGGACCTGCCGAAGGAAGCGCAGCAGACGCTCATCCTGATCAAGCAGGGAGGGCCCTTTCCCTACCCCAAGGACGGCAGCGTCTTCCGGAATTATGAAGGGGTTTTGCCGAAGCAGAAGCGCGGGTATTATCACGAATTTACGGTGAAGACCCCCGGCGCGCGCAACCGCGGTGCGCGGCGCATTGTCTCGGGAGGGGACCCGCGGACATCGGGTGAGTACTATTACACCGACGACCATTATGCGACCTTCAGGCGCATCAAAGAGTAACCAAATGCGTATCGAGTCACTGCACAGCGACACAGCCCATCTAATCGCACGAGCCGAGGATGACATGAGCCTGTTTAAAACGGTGCCGCCCAATGTGGTCCAGTCCATCCGTGCGTTCCGGGTGACCGAGCTGCAGGAAGAGGCCGCGCGGCTCGGACAGCATTTCCTGTACGCTTATTGCGCCGATGCAACCACCAAGCAGCAGGTGTTGACCCGTATTGCGACCGCTTTCCATTTTCCCAAGCATTTCGGCAAGAATTTTGACGTCTTGGGCGACTGCCTGACCGACCTGGCGTACAAGGCCGGACCCCAGCCCGGTTTCCTGGTTGTAATCGAGCAACTCCCCAATACCCAGAAATTCGACAAGGAAGCCCGCGAAACCCTGCTGGATGTTTTCCGCGATGCCGCCGACTATTGGGCGGATCGCAAGGTAGCGTTCCGCGTCTTTTATTCTTTCCAATAGGAACAATCCTCATTCACCCCGAAGCCGACCCTCGAGGTCGGCTTTTTGTTTAGATTGTGCCGGTACCGTACGGTAAAATGCGCGCCATGAAAAATATCGTCATCCTGATTTCCGGACGCGGCAGCAACATGCAGGCCATCGTCCGCGCCGCGCAGTCCGAGAAGTGGCCGTGCCGGATCGCTGCCGTAGTCAGCAACCGCGCCGACGCCGAAGGGCTGGTTTTCGCCGCGGAACACGGCATCCCGACCGCCGTCGTGCCCAGCAAGCAATTCCCCAGCCGCGATGAATTTGACGCCGCGTTGCGTGCAGAAATCGACAAGTTCGCGCCGGATCTCGTCGTACTCGCCGGCTTCATGCGCATCCTGACGCCTGCCTTTGTCGAGCATTACGCCGCACGGATGCTCAATATCCATCCCTCCCTGCTGCCCAGCTTCCCCGGCCTAGCCACCCACCGCCAAGCGCTGGCGGCCGGCGTCAAGGTGCATGGCGCGACCGTGCATTTTGTCACCGCAGAACTCGACCATGGCCCTATCGTCGAACAGGCAGTCGTGCCCGTCCTGCCTGACGACACCGAACATGACCTGGCTGACCGTGTGCTGGCACAGGAGCATGTGATCTACCCGCGGTCGGTGCGCTTGTTCATCGAAGGCAGGCTGACGATTGACAACGGCCTTGTCCGCGTCGCTTCCACGGCCTCACAGCCCGTCACTACCTGAAAGAGCCCGATGAGATTGCATCCCGCAGTCGTCGGCCACACTGAAGAAGCCTTGCGGGAAATCCTGCGCTTCGCCGGTCCGGCCGACGTCATTCTGTCCCGCTATTTCCGCGAGCATCCCAAGCTCGGCCCGCGCGAGCGCAATGCCGTTGCCGAAGGCGTGTACGCCGTCCTGCGCAACAAGCTCAGCTACGCGAGCTTTGCCGAATCCGGTCACGGTCCGGCAATGCGCCGGCTGGCGCTGCTCGGTTTGTCCGATGCCGTCGGCGCGGAAGCGCTCGGCGGCCTCGATCCGGCTGAAAGCGAATGGCTGCAGCGCATCGCGCAAATCGACCGCAATGCCTTGCCGGTCATCTTGCGCGCGAACCTGCCACAGTGGCTGTTCGACCGTCTGCTTGCCCGCGACGGCGAAGCCGCCACGTTGCAACTTGCGGAAGCGCTCAACCGTCCCGCACCGCTCGACCTGCGCGTCAACCTGCTGAAAACCAAACGCGAGGAAGCGATTGCCGAACTGGCCAAGGCTCCCATCGAATGCGAGCCGACGCCATACGCGCCGAACGGCATCCGGCTGCACAAGAAGCCGGCGCTGCAGAACCTGCCCTTGTTCAAGGACGGCGCGATCGAAGTGCAGGATGAAGGCAGCCAGCTGCTTGCCCAGATCGTCGGCGCGAAGCGCGGCGAAATGGTCGCCGACTTTTGTGCCGGAGCGGGCGGCAAGACGCTCGCACTGGGCGCTGCGATGCGCAATACCGGACGTCTTTATGCTTTCGATGTATCGGAAAAGCGGCTGTCCAAGCTGAAACCGCGCCTCGCGCGCAGCGGGCTGTCGAACGTCCATCCAGTCGTGATCGCCCATGAGAACGACGCCAAGGTGAAGCGCCTCGTCGCCAAGATCGACCGCGTTCTGGTTGATGCGCCTTGCAGCGGTCTGGGCACCTTGCGCCGCAATCCCGACATGAAGTGGCGCCAGTCGCCCGAGTCGGTGGTCGAGCTCAATGCGAAGCAGACTGCGATCCTCGCCAGCGCCGCGCGCCTGGTCAAGCCGGGCGGGCGCCTGGTATATGCAACCTGCAGCCTGCTCGATGAAGAAAACGAGGCGATCGTCGCGCAGTTCCTGTCCGCGCACGCGGACTTTACGCTTATCCCGATGAAGGATGTTCTGGCAGAGCAGAAGGTCGCGCTCGACATGGGCGACTATCTCAAACTGTACCCGCACACCCACCAGACCGACGGCTTCTTCGCCGCAGTCTTCGAGCGCAAGAAATGACCTGGCAGGCCCGGCTTGCCATCCTCCTTTCCGTCCCGGCAGTGCTGTGCGCGACGGCCCTTTCGCCCTCTGCGGCAGCGGAAGGGCGCATGCCCGCGCAGGGATACCTGGAGCCGGTATTCGGTCCGTGGGAGGACATCGAAGCTGCCGTTATCGATATCATCGAAAGCGCGCGCAGGCAGGTACTCGTGCAGGCCTATCTATTGACCAGCAAAAAGATCGCCACTACCCTTGTGGCAGCCCACAGGAGGGGCGTAGACGTGCGCGTGCTGGTCGACGCCGGACAGCTGGAAAAGGTGCCGTCCCCGATTGCCGGCGAGCTGAGCGCAGCTGGCATACCGGTCTGGACTGAAACCAAATACCAGAACGCGCACAACAAGATTATCGTCGTGGACGCGGGTGCGCTGGGCGCCACCGTCGTCACCGGTAGCTTCAATTACACCTGGACGGCCCAGCACAAGAATGCCGAGAACATCCTGATCGCCCGAAACAATCCGACGCTTGCCGCCCGCTATGCGGAGAACTGGCAACGGCACCGACAAGAAGCGACGCCATTCAAGAAATGAAACAGAACCTGCTCTCCAGCTTGCTCACGGATTTGTGGACCGACTTGCGCGATCCCGGCCTGCTCTGGCAACTCACTGCACTGGTCGCCTGTCTTGCGCTCGGCTGGGCGCTTGGCCGCATTCTGCGCAACCGACTGACTACTCAGGACCTGCAATTGCGCGTCATGCGGCTTGGCGTCGAAAGCTTTGCCAGCGTGCTCGCACCGCTGGTCGCGCTCGCGCTGATCGCCATCTCCACGTGGGTCCTCGGGCAATGGCAAAACGTGAACCTGTTGCGGATCGCGATTCCCCTCGTCGGATCCTTTGCGCTGATTCGCCTTGCGTTCTATATCCTGCGCCGCATCTTTGCCCGCGGCGGCAATGCCGGAAAATTGCTGCTCACGTTCGAAAAGGTCTTCGCGACCCTGGTGTGGATCGGCGTCGCGTTGTACATCACTGGGCTGTGGCCGGAGTTGGTTGGCTACCTGGAGGAGACGCAGATCCCGGTCGGACGGCACAAGACTTCGCTGCTCGTGATCGTGCAAGCAGCGGCTTCCGTTCTCGTCACGCTGATCCTTGCCTTGTGGGGCGGGGCAGTGCTCGAGGAGCGTCTTATGCGCATGGACACTGTTCACTCGTCCCTGCGCGCCGTTACCGCGCGCCTCGGGCGGGCGGTGCTGATCCTGCTCGCAGTACTGATCAGCCTGTCGCTGGTCGGCATTGACCTCACCGTGCTCTCCGTATTCGGCGGTGCGCTCGGTGTCGGCCTCGGCCTCGGCTTGCAGAAAATCGTCAGCAGCTATGTGTCCGGCTTCGTAATCCTGATCGAACGCAGCCTTGCGATTGGTGACTTGGTCAGCGTAGACAAGTATTTCGGGCAGGTGACCCAGATCAATACCCGCTATACCATCGTGCGCGGGATGGATGGCATCGAAACCGTGGTACCGAATGAAATGCTGCTGTCCGGGCCAGTGCAAAACTACTCGCTCACCGACCGTACGCTCAGGCTCTCGACTCGGTTTTCGGTTTCTTATCAAAGTGACATTGATGCCGTACTGAAACTTTTGGAGGATACGACCAAAGGTATCGCCCGGGTGCTCCCGGATCCGCCCCCGCAGGCCTTCCTGATGCGCTTTGACGCCGATGGTTTCGAGGTGGAGGTAGGGTGGTGGATCGCCGACCCCGAGAACGGACGCTCGAGTGTGGTGTCCGATGTAAATCGCGCTATCTGGAAACAATTGCAACATCACGGCATCCAGATTCCTTTTCCGCAACGCGAAATCCGATTGCTCGACCGGGCTTCTGGCGCCGAAACCTCAACTTTGCAGACATTACGCACCGCTGGCACGCTATAACAGCGTACAATCGGGGCCCAAATGCATGTAGGAGGTCGGTTTTCGGCTGACAGAGCGCTTCCAGCGACGTATCCGGATGCATTCCTCTAGCAACTTATAGACTGGACACACGATGCTCGACGCAGTATTGAACTTCTTATCCAACGGCTTTTCCGGCGCTTCAGGCTGGGAAATCCTGGTCTACACGCTCGTGGTGACGCATATCACGATCGCCAGCGTGACGATCTTCCTGCACCGCTGCCAGGCGCATCGTGCCCTGGAACTGCATGCCGTCCCCAGCCACTTCTTCCGCTTCTGGCTGTGGATGACGACGGGCATGGTGACCAAGGAATGGGCCGCTATCCACCGTAAGCACCACGCCAAGTGCGAAACCGAGGAAGACCCGCACAGCCCGCAGACCCGCGGCATCAAGAAGGTCTTGCTCGAAGGTGCGGAACTGTATCGCGCCGAATCGAAAAACCGTGAAACCATGGAAAAGTATGGCCATGGCACCCCGGACGATTGGATCGAACACAACCTGTACAGCAAGTACAGCTGGCAAGGCGTCGGCCTGATGCTGATCATTAACGTGATGCTGTTCGGCGCGATCGGCCTGACGGTATGGGCCGTGCAGATGCTCTGGATTCCGATCACCGCAGCGGGCATCATCAACGGCATCGGTCACTACTGGGGCTATCGCAACTATGACTGCACAGATGCTGCCACCAACATTTTCCCCATCGGCATCATCATCGGCGGCGAAGAACTGCACAACAACCACCACACCTACGGCACTTCGGCGAAGCTGTCGTCCAAGTGGTACGAGTTCGACATCGGCTGGCTGTATATCCGCATCCTGGAGACGCTGCACCTGGCCAAGGTCAAGAAGGTCGCACCGGAACCCAAATTCGACCGCGAAAAGCTGGTTGCCGACTTCGAAACGCTGCAGTCAGTCATTGCAAACCGTTACGACGTGATGGCCAAGTATGCGAAGTCCGTCAAGCACGCATGGCGCGACGAATTCGAGCACCTGAAGGGCAAGGCCAATCTCGAGGCCAAGTTCCTGAAGAATGCGAAGAAGCTGATGCAGCGCGAACCGGGCAAACTGGAAGCCCCGCAGAAGCAGCAACTGACCGAGCTGTTTGCCCACAGCAAAGCACTGAAGACGATGCACGAAATGCGCGTGGAACTGGGCGCGATCTGGGAACGTTCCACCTCCAGCCGCGAGCAATTGCTGCAGCAGCTGCAGGACTGGTGCGTCCGGGCCGAAGCGTCCGGGATCAAAGCGCTGCAGGAGTTTTCTTCTCGCTTACGCAGCTACGCTTAAATATTATTCGAGCAACTCCACGGAGTCATCGAATGCAAAAACGCGGCATGGACAACCATGCCGCGTTTTTCGTTTCTAACTGGTTATCAAGCAGGAAGCGATGAGGCTTTGCCGAGTTGGTACCAGTCGATCTTGCGTGTCGCGACCATCGTTGCGGACAAGACTGCGAACAAGAGGATGCTGCCCATAACAAGCGCATTGTTTTCCGAACGCAGCAAGCCATACAGCACACCATAAAGGACGGTAAGCGCAACACCGAAGCCGAAACCGCGTTTCCAGCTATGCAGAACATAGTTCAGGTAGAAGCCGATCAGCAGAATGCAAGCGCCGCTCGCGATCAGATAAGCGTGAAGAAAACGCAAGTGCTCGGACAGGCTGACAAGCAACAGGAAGAACAAGGCGAGAGCAAGTCCTACCAGAATGTACTGAACCGGATGGATCGGAAGCTGCTTGAGCAGTTCGAACAGGAAAAATGCAGCAAAGGTAAGTGCGACAAACAGCAATCCGTATTTGACGGCGCGTTCCGCCTGCGAGTAAATGTTGATCGGCTCGATGAAACTGACGCCGAAGAAATCGATGTTAGCCGCGGCGTTCGGTACCGGCACATCGTTCATCAGGTGCTGTTGGGTATTGGTTGCAAGTGCGGAGATGTTCCACGTCGCCGTAAAGCCGTCCGCATTTACCACGCGGGTCTTGGGAGATGGCAGGAAGCGTCCTCCAAATTGCGGATGCGGCCATTTCGACACGAGTGAAACTTCATTGTTCTTCGCCACCGGCGCGAATTGCAGTTGCTCGATTCCATCCAGCCCAAGGTCGAAGGCGAACGAGATGCTTGTCTTTTCTTTCAACTCGATCGGTGCCAGTGTGGCATGCAGTCCGTTCTTGAATGACGCGAGTCCGCTTCCCTGCTGAAATTCATATCGGGTTCCATTCAGGTGGACGACCGGGATGTTGCGAATGCCCCTGACGTCCTCCACCGCCAGCGCAATGAATGGTGCGGACAGCGTGATGCGCGAGTTGGGTTTTTCGGCGGTGAGCGCACTCCGGTCTGGCAAGGAAAAGTCTCCCTTCAGCGCGAACTGCCCGCTATAAACCAGCACTTTGTGAATGCCGCGATACCGGTGGTCTGTCTCGACACTACCCTGGATCTTGAGATCATTGGGGAAGACCATGAGCCGCTTGTTCAGTTTGCGCAATACAGTTCTGGTCTTGGGCGTTTTTGCATCGCCAATATCCTCCGTCTCTTCATATTCCTCGGTATAGGGAATAACCAGTATCGGGCCGACCATGTTTTGCTGGCTGACGGAGTCGGTGGCGATGCTTCGTACGGCCTCGTTGCGGAACCACGTTCGTTCCGAGATGGTGGATTGAATCATCACCAAGGGAATGTAAATGATCAGCGCCAAACCGATCACGATGGCCGTCTTGGTGAGTAAGTTCTTCTGCATGGCAGCTCCTGTTATTGAGTCGCCGCCAGTCTAGAAATCGATTGTGAAGCGATGATGCGTTTTATGTGAATTGCGCTGCAGGGATTTGCAGGCAGGCGATTGCGCCGCCCGAAGGCGCATTGGTGACGGACACGCTGCCATCGTGGAGGTGTGCAACCTCGCGGACAAAAGGCAGGCCAAGGCCCGTACTCTTGGCACCATTGGGACGCGGCAGGGAGTAGAAACGCTCAAACACGCGGTTCAACGCATACTCCGGTATTCCTGGGCCGTCATCGACCACGCAGATACATGCCTTGCCATGCTTGCATTCTGCGTTCAGTCGTATGGTGCTTCCGGCCGGCGTGAATTCGATTGCATTGTCGACGAGGTTGCCTACAGCCTGGCGCAGCAATAATCCGTCACCCTTGATTGCGATGCCGTCCGCACTTATGTCGACGCGGAGCTGACGGGAATCAAGCTTGGCGGCGAAATCGGATCGGACTTCCTCCAGGAGATCCCTTAAGTTGACCGGAGCGACCGTGGTCAGCCTTTGCTGTTTCTCAACTTGGACGAGCGCGAGCATCCGTTCGATAAGGCGCCGCTGGCGCTGATTCTGCTCGAGAATTGAGGCAAGGAAGCGCTGGCGTTCTGCCGCGGGCATTTCCTCTCGCAACAATTCGGCCGAACCCTGGATGGCCGCAATCGGGCTTTTCAATTCATGTGCCAACGTGTGCATCAGCTCTTCGACATACTCCTTGCCTTCGAGCTTGTCTCGCATCGCCTCAAGAGCACGGCTCAATGCCCCGATTTCATTGTTGCCCAGCGCAGGCAGTGCGGCCTTTTTCCCGGCTTCCACGTCGTCAACGTAGCGTTGCAGTGCCCGGAGGGAATGCGTCAGCCAGAAGGCGAATGCAAGACCGATCACGAGCGACCCAGCTAGCAGAATCATGCTGCGGCCAAGAATCTTCTTCTGACTGCGCTCTACGAAGGGTTGTACCGTTGCAATGGGCTTGGCGACAGTGAGCACGCCGATCACGCTGTCGCCGTCCTTGATCGGGGCGGCGACATGCATGACCGAAGAAGCATCGTCATTCGGATCGCTTCGCGTGCTGCGCGCTCCATATTTGCCGCGCAATGTCAGGTATACGTCGTTCCAGCGCGAGTAGTCCTTGCCGACGTCCTTGCCGTCGGAGTCGAACCGGACGATTCCGCGGTCGTCCGTGATATAGACGCGATAGTCGAATGAATCCTTGGTGATGCCGCTGATCTCCACGTTGATCCCGCGCTGGGAAAAGGCTTGCAGGCCGCGGGTCAGCGAAGAGTGGTCCAATTCTCCTGCCTTCATGTCAGCCGCCACCAGTTCGGCAAGAAGATGAGCGGTGTCAGCCAGGGTGTCTTCCAGTGTCGCGCGGACGCCGGGTTTGACTTCTTCGACAAACACGTTCAGGACGAACCACGCGGCGAGTCCGACTATCAGGAAGTAGCCAAGCAGTATCCGCAGCCCAATCTTCATGGATGAGTGAGGCTGTAGCCCATGCCGCGGTGGGTCTGGATCGGGTCGCTGCTTTCAT
>Ga0196972_1000296_pt1 | contig 31734 bp, 26 predicted proteins | sample S1v_2013CmetaG_FD_148618 | JGI IMG/M metagenome (GOLD analysis project Ga0196972, IMG submission 148618) | Soil microbial communities from Anza Borrego desert, Southern California, United States - S1+v_20-13C | ecosystem: Environmental > Terrestrial > Soil > Desert | place: USA: California...
AACGACGAGCCGCGACTTCTCGATACGAAAACCCGAGCCATGTAGGCCCTGATCGTCACCAATCGCCACGATCGCCGGAGAGGCACGCCCGATCACCTCGACAAACTCCGGAGGACGATTCGGCGACCGGGGATTGCACGCGGTTAGCAGGAAAAAACAGAGCGCCGCGAGCTGGAGAGGTCGTCTTCGACGAATGTCCGTTAAGGAATCGCCTCTGTCACGGCTGGAGTCTGAGTTCAAACAATGTGTCAGAGCAGCTTCAGATTGAGTGTATGGGGGTGATTCCATTGAGTGACTCATGATTATGGCATGACAAGTCTCCTTCCCCTCTTTAAGGGGGAAGGTCTGGATGGGGTAAAGGCCCGAAATATAAGGATCAGTCTCTTAAAGGCAAACGAGGGCAGGCCGTGTAAAAGGCCGAGGATAATCGCCTTTAATTCTGCCCGTTCAAGGATGGTATTTCTCAGCGACAGATGTGATGACGTCGGGCAGTCGTTAATTGCTTTTTTGGACGAGCAATCGAATGGGAGTGCCGACAGAAGGCAGAACGTCCTTTCTCGCCTCAATGGTTCCGAAAGCACCGAGGCCAATGCCTTCTCTGTGCTCGATAATGCTGGCCGGATCATGCACGAATCCGATCAGGGTGCCATCCATATGGGCCAGATAGCGACCATCGGGTGTAAATGTCGATCCGGTATAAACCCACTCATGGCTCACTTGCCCTCCCGCCGCCGTCAATAGCTCCTCGGCACGATATCGAACGGTTTTGCCGGAGGAGTCCCAGCTAATCCACAATTCAAGCTTGTCGCCTGCAACCGGTTCTTTATCGAAATGAAAGCTGGCCGGCTTGGCTTTTTTTGCATCCAAGCCGATGAGAATGCAGGCCAAATTGAATTCGACCGCATTGGTCTCTAGTTCGAGAAGGCTTTCGTAGGATTTATACCCCTCCTTAGTGACCGCCAGAAATTCCAGCGGCGGCTCGGACCGAATCACCTTGCCTGGAACGGTGAAATTCCGTTCGGCCTTGTTGATTTCGATGCTGCCGACTTGGTATCGCTGGCCGCCCAAGTCGCGGATTTCAGGCTGCGGTGGCATGGGTTGAGAGCCATATTCCAGCGGGGCTTCCGCAAAGGTGGCGGACGACACCAGAACACCGATCAAAGCGCTATAAATAAAGTTGATTTGTCGCATCGACCGATCTCCTAGCCGACCATGCCGGTGACCACCCGATGCGGCATCGGGGAAGGAAAGGGAAGGGTTTCAATGTGAGTAAATCCGGCTTCGGCCATCCACGCCGCCACGTCCGCATCGGCATGTACGCCGCCCTCTGGCGCCGTCAGCATCATGTTGAGACCGAAAAGGGTCGCAAAAAGAGGGCCGGTTCCGCCATGGTCAGCGAAGACATCGCTCAAAATCAATAGACCGCCGGGCTCCAGGGCGTCCTTGGCGCGGCGGATGAGTTGACGGCATCCCGTTTCGCTTTCTCGATGCAGGACTCCCGAGATCAACACTACGTGGTTACCGGTCGGGAACGTGGTGGTGTGGTAATCACCCGCGAGCGTAGACACCCGATCCTTGGCCCCCAGACTTTCTATGATTTCATCGGCCAGTTCCACCACATGGGGCAGGTCGAGCACTTTCGCTTGGAGTTCCGGATATCTTCGGACGAACAAAGCGGAATATGTCCCCGGTCCGCCGCCGATATCCAGCAGTTGTTTGCGTCCGCTCAGGTCGACTAGGTTGGCCAAAGCATTGCCGATGCCCAAAGCGCGGTTGTGCATTCCATAGACGAAATGGCGCGTTTTCGCGGGATCGTCGCCGAGATAGGTTTTCTGGGCGAGAGGGGGGCGATTTTCCCGGAGCGCTTGTTCCAGCTTGCCCCATGTGGCGTAAAGGTCATCGCTGTAACGCACGGCATTTCCCATGAACGCCGGGCTTCCCGGCACCAGAAAAGCATTGGCTAGAGCGCTATTCGTATAGAGCCCATCGGACTCTTCGAGCAATCCCAAGGCAACGCAAGAGTTCAGCAGCAGACGGGTAGGCCGTGGGTGGGTATTCAGGGCATCGGCCGCCTCGCTGACACTCATGGGTGTCTTGGCGAGAACTTCGAACACGCCGATACGATTGGCCGTCAGGAATGTCATAGCATTCCAGTAGGCGGTGGTGAGTTGCATGATCGGTGTCGGATCGAGCATGTGATCGTTTCCTTATGATGTCTTAGGCGCAAAGGGCATGGTCGATGTCGCATTCCAGCTGCATGTAACCGCAGCGGTGGCACATGAATCCATCCCAGATGTTCAATTCGTATTTCCGGCGGATGTCGAAATAGCCGAGGTTAAGGCGCTCAAAGTAGTTGCGCAGCTTCTCCAGATGTTTGGGGTGATCCCGCCCCGCGATGGGCCAATAAAGCGAGTAGATCGGTATGATGCCCTTCGCACAAAGCGCCTCGGCGCCCTCAAGCGCAAGTTCGATAGCTTCTTCCTCGGTTAGTCCGTACTCCGGCTCCAGTTCGATCCCCGCCACCATGGCCGTGTAGACACGCCCCTTACCCCAAAAAGACACCGCATTTTCGAGAGCCTCGATCCAACGCTGATAACCCACGAACCGGTGCTTGCCGGGACAAACCTGGCTAAACAATCGTTCGGACCAGACTTCCAGATTAAAACAAACAGCATCCACCAAATTCTCATCGTATAACCGGCGCAGACAGTCCTCGGGCAACGCGCCCGAACCGCAGGTGACCGGAACCCGATTCCGATTGATCGACTGTACCTCGCGGGCCAATTCGATGAAGCGTTCGCCTTCTTCCCGCCAATCGGTCATGGAGCCTCCAACCAGATAGATGTGGCGGATTTCGCTTTCCCGCAGGGCGGCATCAAGCGTCTCTTTCAGGCGGGCGTAAGTCAGGGGCGACAAGGATGTTCGGTCCATGACCTGCCCCAACTGCTCGGTACGGGCATCGGGAGCGCCGTAGCCGCAAAATAGGCAGCGCATGGACTGTCCGTCCTGTTTGTCGGCGAGAAAATATTGGCAGGCGGGCGCCACATTGATGACCGCCATGTCGTGGTGCAAGGTGATGCCGGCTTGGGCCATGGGAAAGCCATCGCTGGTCTTTCCGTGCATCCACTTGGGAAGATTCATGAACTCGACCGACGTTTCCGGGTGAGCTCCACGGTCATGATTCAAGCGGTAACCCGATTCGAGGGAGCCAGTTACGGACCAAGCCGAGTCCCCGTTGCCCTTGATCCTGGCGAAAACGCCATCCGACGTGGCGAGCGAGTAGGGGACCATCGCCTTGCCTTTGCCAGTCGGATCATGTTCGCCGGGTTTGAAACGATATGGATAGAAACCCGGAAACGAGTGCTCCGTCGCTCGTCCCAAAGCCTCAGTGTAGCGAATGCCTTCGAAGATTAAGTCCAGTTTGCGCTTGGCGGTTTCGGGGAGAGCGCGAGGCTGCATGGAATAGGTCTCCTGAATTATTCTTTGGGCTAAGAGCCTATCCCAGTAAGCCGTTTGCCCCGAGCTTGTGGAAGGGCTTCGTGAGCTTGCTGGGATAGGCTCTTAGTGTAGTATGCCGAAACTAGTTCCCGATATGTTTCACCCATGAAAATCAACAGACAGCTTATTCTCGTGATTTCCACGGCATTAGCGATACCGATCATTCCTTTTCTCGTCGTCAGCGAACTGCCTGGAGAACGGTGGCTGTCGGCCACGGATGACAACGCGCTTCGGTTTGGCTTTCTTGGCGGCGCACTGTTAGCCGGCGATGCCCTCTTGCCGATACCGTCTAGTGTCATCGGAACCCTGCTCGGCGCGCGTCTCGGTTTCGTATCCGGAACATTATGGACATGGGCAGGACTGACTATCGGTCATCTTATCGGCTATGGTGCCGGGCGGCTCTTGCTCGCCGGTTTCGCTATCCGCCTCCCTGAAACTCCTACGTTGCTGCTCATCTTCGCTAGCAGGCCAGTACCGGTACTAGCGGAGGCTGTAGCGTTCACAGCCGGCGCAGAGCGTGTGCGTCTTTCCCGCTTTTTTGTGGCGGCGGCGGCCGGAAATTCGCTTTATGCATTGAGCTTGGCAGCGAATGGCGCGGCCCTCGTGCCGAGCACACTCTTTGGCCCTTGGCTGATCCTGCCGATGGCGATGCCGGCTATTGCGTGGTTATTGTGGCGCTTGTGGAGACAGAATAAGCGGTTGTCCGCCACCCGATAAGCAGTGCCGTACCGCCGAATATTAATGACAGGATTACGATAAAGAATCTGCGTTTTCAATCAAAAAGAGGTATCCGACTGCTCCGGTGGGGCCGGTATCAAATACATTTCCTTGAGTTCTGGAACACCGGAGACATCGAGGCGCGGCGAGCCGGGGTCTTTGCCTCCTAGGATCTTGCGCAACGTATCGATAGCCTCGCCGAGCGAGTGCACTGGCTGGCTGTTAATGGCAGTGACTTCGGCGTCTTTAGGCAGGCCCAGTACAGGATTGAGCGCTTTGATGGCGGTATGGACGTCTTGTCCCGGTTTGATGGAGACCTGCTCCAGGTTGAACACGATCTCTTCCGGGGAGATGGTTATCGGGACCGTAGCGGGAAGCGTGGGTTTCGGTTCGACTATTTTCGCTTCGGTATGGATATATTCGCCCTCTAAAGGCACGAACCGTTCCTCGCCGTTGAACAACACCTTGATGCCCTTTTCTGCCACCTCGACGATCTCGACGTTCCGGATTTTGTCGCCTTTCCGATAAAGTTTCGGCTTATTCCCGTCATTCTCGATAAGTACAGCGAACCCCTGGTCAGTGGAACCGACGATACCGGACACCCGAAAGGCAATGTCGTCCGATATCACCGCACTGCTCCCTAAAAGCAGTGCCGATAATATGAATAATTTGATTTTCATGGCTCTGATGCTCTTTCGGTCGGTTGGGTCCGCCCGCAAGCGGACCCAATTCGACGCTTTGCTAGCCGCGACTGCTCGTTAGCGAGCCACGGGTTTCGCGCTGGCTTGATTGGAGGTGCACAATTCGCCTCCGGCCGCGTTAGTCGGCTTTACCACGTAGTAGTAGGTGGTTCCGTTCACCACGGCAGCATCCAAGTAGGTGGAGTAGGTGGACGCGGTAGACCCGATCAGAGCATAGGGGCCGCCGGACGTGGTACTCCGATAGACGTTATATCCGGGCGAACCGAAATCGGTCCAAACTAACTGCACCTTTCCGCTCTTCGGACGGGCCGTCAGGTCGTCCACGCACTGCGCCGGACCGAATACGGTAGACTCCAGGACGAGCAGGCCGAGGGCCGTATTGAAGTTAGCCGGGAAGCTGTCGTCGGAACAGGACAATGTGCCTGTGGCCCAACTGCCATCGGCTTGCTGGGTGCGGGTCAGGTAGGCGAAATAGCCTTCCTGAGGATCGCCGGCACCGCCGAGAACGCCGGTGGGATTGCCGCCAACGTATTCTTCGCCGGTTTCCCAATCGAAGGTTGTGCCGGCATTCACCAGAGTCGTGGTGCCGTTCAGCCGCAGGGCGCGGGCCTGGGTCCACATGGCATAGAAGTTATTCAGGTTGCCGCCCCAGCAATTCGCGCCGACATTCCAGTTGTTGCCCAGATGTTCGACGGCTTTCGCCTTGCGGGTAGCTACATTGGGGAACGTGACCGAGGACAGAGGACCGCCATTGAGCAGACTCGGTACATGAGCGCCCGTGGTCACCAGGTTCAGACCGGATAACCCTCCGCCAGTATCGGCGTTGCACCCGCTCCCCAGACAGGTTGTGCCGGTGTAACCGAACTGGCCTACCGGAGCACTCTGGCTCTGGCTGCCGTTGATACGGTGCTCGGCTTCCGTTTTCACTTTGTCGAACAACGTGCCCACTCCGGCGGGGAGCCCGAACAACTGCTCCGCGCCTTCCAGGGCAACGTAATTCCAACTGTCCGCTGAAGTATCGGCACCTCCATTAGCTGTGTAACGCCACCCCCCCCGATTAGGAGAACTTCCTTCGGTCTGGGCATAGGCGATCCAGTCCGCGGCATCGTGCACCACGGTCTTGTAGGTTTCGCCGGCGAAGGCGCTGCCAGCCGGCACCAGGGTGTCGGGATTGGCCGCATAGGCGGCGACCAGCGCCGCAGTCGCAATGGGGTTGGCATAGCCGACTGGGCTGGAGAAGCTGCTGCCGCACAAGGAAATCATGCGGCTGTTGCCGTTGGCGTCCGGCAGACCGATGTTCGTCTGTGCGACCGGTGCCGATGCTTGCGACAGGCTCAAAATATAATTGACGCCCTTCTGCACCCATTCCGCGTAGATGTCGCTGTTGATGTCGTTGGTGGGCGGATGGCCGCTGTTGCTGAAGGCCCATACAGCATAGCCGGTTACCGCACATTCGTAGATGCTGCTGCCACCATCAAGCCAGCGCCCGTTACTTTGCTGCTGCAAGTACAAATACCGCTTGGTATTCTCAATGGCGATATTGGTATTCACGTCGAGATTTTCCACTGGCGTGTCGGAGATCGGATCCGAAGGGGATACGATGTCGATAACCACCGACTTGGTGGTCCCACCTACGTCGAGGGTGGCGGTGACGGCTTCGCGGGTGCTGCCGTTGAGCAATGCGAAGCTCACGTTTTCCGGAATGTAGCGGTCGTTGGTGACGCTGCCGCTCAGATTGCCGTCGGTGACTACCGATACGTTCGGATTGGGAACGAATGACCAGGTGTACATTTCGCCATTGGCGCTGCCGTTGCCCACTACGCCGCCGTTTCCGGCATTGCCCCATACCGGAATCGATACCCCCGGACGAACCTGCCGGTCGGGCATGACGTTGACCCGTGATGCCGCCGATGCCGTTTGTACACCTAGGGCAAGCAATACGCCGGTGGCCAGCGCGATGCATTCGATCTGCCGGCCGGTCGATCGGTCTCTGGATTCGGCCGAGATTAAACCTTTCTTTATATTCATGTGTTCTCTCCTCAATAAAAACCGAAAAAACCCGTAACGAAAAACGCCATTTATTGCGCCCGAAGTCTCTCCTCTTCGTGCATGGCACCTTTTACCGGGCTTTCGGCGTTTGTCCGCGGCGGCTCGCACCGGCAAGACCGGCCAGACCGGCTCCCATCAACAGCAAAGTACCAGGCTCCGGTACGCTGGGATCAGGTACGGTTCCACCGCTTTTCACCAGTGTGCTCGAAAAATAGATTGCCGAGTCACTGTCGGGGTCGATGTGGGCCAGAAAAAACTGATTCGGCGCCACGCTGCTCAAAAAGAACTGGATCGTTGCCGTTTCCCCGGCTAGTAGGGAAAAGTCCCAGCCCAAAGCCATCGATACATCGTCCTCGCTGCCTGAGGGAACGGCGTTCGAATTGTCCAGCGTGCTGGCCACGAAGTTGTCGTAGATATCGCCGAATACCCAGCCCGGCTCGTCGATTTCATAGGACTGCCCGGCCGCCAATGCGCCACCACCGGTCACGCCATATTCGTTGAAATAGGTGTTGACCGCTTCGTCGATTTCATGATCGAAGAAGGCGTCGACGCTGTGATTGCCGGCACCCGTAATCGTGATCGTAACGGTTCCCAAGCCGCCGCCCGTGCCCATTCCGGATGAAAAGCCGAAAGCGCCCGCATTGATATTGCCCGGCAAGGCCCCCGGACCGGAATAGGTGGCTGGTGAAAGGTAGGTCGTACCGTCCAGATTGAAACCCCAGTCATAGAGATCTATGACCGCCGCTTGTGCCGCCGAACACCCCAGGCTCAGGGCCAGGGCTGCTACGACAGGTATGTACGAAGTTCTTCGCATGGTTATAGCCCGTCAATTCGAAATTGATCTTAAGCGAGCACCGGCGCGAAATATTTCGCTCGCTGCCCACCTCTTGCATCACGGGTCGTGTGATGGCCAATACACTCTTAGCAAAATTAGGACCACTAAAATTTTTTTTATATAAACAAAGACATGTGTTGATTATCGGATGGTTCGTCACGCTGATTGAGGATTGGTGTAAAAAAAACTGACACTGTGTACATTGCCGAAACATGCGATTTCAAATGCGAGCAGTCAGCGGTCAGAGCTGATGCGCGAAATATTCTGAAAATGAGATAAGGTGATATATCTTTCGCGTTTTTTCAGGAATTAAGAGGAGAGTGGTTCTTGACGATTCAGTCACGGCGTCCGGCCTCGAGTTTTTTCTTCGGCTGGAAAGACCGAATTCATCTGCGGTTACTGATCCCTTTCGTGGTCGTACTGCTGCTTACGGCCGCTGCTGCGTGGTGGTCCGCTACGCGGATGTTTTCGCGCACGCTTGAAATGCGCATACACGAACACCTGTCACACGCCGCGACGGTACTGGCTGAAGGACAGTTTCCCCTGACAGAGGAGCTAGTCACCAAGGCTCACAGCCTGCTTCGAGCCGAAATCATCCTCATTCGGCGTGATGGGGGCATTGGTATCTCGACGATGTCTAACCTCGATCATTTATTGCACGAGGCTATCCGGAAAGAATTCCGAAGCCAGTCAGCGAAGGCTGAGGACTTCGCGGACGGTTCGCCGCAAAGCCTACTATTTAACGGAATCTACATGGCAGTAATCCGGCTGATACCGGAAAGCAGAGATCAGCGTTACTCCGCCGTGGTCTTACTGGGTTCATTTGCCGATGTCCGGCTTGCCACCCGCGAAGCCGCGATCTGGATAGGAATTGCTACCTTGTTGGGTGTGTCATTCGTGACTTGGGCTGGGCAGCGCATCGCCAGAGGCATTATCGACCCGGTGCGTGATCTAGCCCGCATGGCCGAGCGCATCACCTTGGGTGATCGGCAGGTGCGGGTTAAGGCTCAGCGATCCGACGAAATCGGGGAACTGGCCAGCATACTCAATGCAATGGCCGAGAAGTTGGAAACATTCGAGGAAATGCTGACCTGTAGGAGCCGGCTGGAAGCCTTAGGCGAAATGTCCGCACGCATCGCCCATGAAATCCGCAATCCGCTAACTGCCATCAAGATCCGATTGCAATTAATGCTAGAAAGCACTGAGGCGGCCCAAGCCGAATCGCTCGGGCAAGTGCTCGATGAGATTAGACGGCTAGAATTAGTGGTTTCTAATACCCTGGACTTAGGTCGATCCTGGAGTATCGAACCCGTCCCGACCGACTTGAACGATCTTGTAAACGAAATGGTTCATCTGTTTGCTCCGCAGATGAGACATCGAGCCATTATGCTCGAAATTCGCCTCGATTCGTCTCTTCCCCGAATCTGGCTGGACTCTGATCGTATCAAACAGGTATTACTGAATCTCCTGGTCAATGCAGCGGATGTGCTGGCTCGGGGCGGACGGATCCGGATAATAACCGGACGCGCCGTGGATGGCCGGCCGATGTTGGCCGTCGACGACTCGGGACCCGGCGTCGAGCCCGGACAGTTGATGTCATTATTCACGCCATTACATACCAAAAAGGCCGGCGGCTTTGGATTGGGCTTACCTATCTGCAAGGAAATCATGGAACTGCATGGAGGCACCATCGAAGTATCGTCCGGTGATTTAGGCGGTGCACGCTTTACTGTCTACTTTTCGCTGGAGCCATCGGTATGACCAAGATCCTGATAGCCGACGATGAACGTTCCATCTGCCAGGCATTCAGCCAACTGCTGAAGCGGGACGGTTATGAGCCGCTCATTGCTTCAGGGGGACGGGAAGCGCTGGAATTGATCGAGAGGGAGAAACCGGCGGCCGTTTTTCTCGATGTCAACATGCCGGATTTGAGCGGCCTTGATGCGCTCGCGCAAATCCGCGCGCTCAATCCCCAATTGCCGGTCATCGTCATGACGGCTTACGGAACCATGCAAAGCGCTATGGAGGCGATGCGTCTCGGCGCGTTCGATTATCTCGGGAAGCCTCTGGAGCTGTCGCAGATCCGAACGTTGCTGGTACGCGCCCTTCCGAGCCGTACCGCATCGGCCGCCGAAATTCCTCTTACGGCCAGCATTGGCGCAAATGCCGAAGGCGCTATGATCGGTCAGAGCAAGGCGATGCAGGAAATCTTCAAACTGATGTCTCTGCTTACCACCAACGACCTCACGATTCTGGTGACCGGAGAGAGCGGCGTTGGCAAGGAGTTGGTCGCGCGCGGCATTCATTTCAACAGCCCGAGGCGCGGGCATCCCTTTGTCGCGGTCAATTGCGCCGCCTTGCCCGAGAACATCGTAGAAAGCGAATTGTTCGGGCATGAGCGTGGCGCGTTCACGGGAGCGGAGGTAAGGCGGATCGGCCGATTTGAAGCGGCCGGCGAGGGCACGCTGTTTCTCGACGAAATAGGCGAATTGCCCCTTCAATTGCAGGGCAAGCTGTTGAGGGTTCTGCAGGAGCGAAATTTCGAGCGGGTCGGCAGCGTCGCATCGATTCCCTTTAAAGCCAGGCTCATTGCCGCGACCAACCGGAATTTGGATGTAGAAACGGCCGCCGGGCGGTTTCGCGAAGACCTCTATTTTCGGCTCAAATTGATTACGGTCGAAATTCCGCCGTTGCGGATGCGCCGCGAGGATATCGCATTATTGGCTCGGCATTTCCTTGCACAGGCGAACGACGAGCTCGGTCGCCAGATCGCCGGTATCGACGCGGATGCCATGAAGGCCATTCAAGCCTACAATTGGCCCGGAAACGTCAGGGAGCTGGAACACACCATCAAGCGGGCCGTATTGCTCTGCCGCGGCAACTTATTGAGCCTCCACGAGCTCAGCATAAAGCCGAAGATTCCGACGGACGGCCGTTCTCAGGGTCCGAAAGCCTTGGACGACTTGCGGTATGCCGCTCGGCGCGCGTTGCGCGAAGCCATTAACGTCGATTGGTCCAAAGACTCGACCTTGGGGATTTTTTACGCGTTAACCGAAGCGGTTGAACACGCGATCATCGATGAGGCTTTGCAAATCACGAAAGGGAATCAGGTTGCCGCTTCTGAGCTCTTGGGGCTGCACCGCACGACGTTGAGAAAAAAATATCTCTCTCCCTGATGCAAAATTGTACAGCGTTACGAATGTCCTTCTCTGACTCGCATCCTGCGGTTATACAGAGTCTGGCGAGAGGTTTTTGGGCAAAATGTAAAGGGGATGTTTGTACAGAAAACCGACACGCCAACGACATTGCACCAGCATGGCCGAAAAAACTTAAGAATTTAAGTGATTGAAGATAAAGGTAATGTTGCCTCAATGCTGTAAACCGAAAAACATGGTCTACAGTTTGCTTTAAACAAGCGGAAAACTCTCTTCTCAAATTTGTAAGCCGACCCATACTCTCTCCTGGGTCGGCTGATTTTGTTAAACGAATGAGCAATGCGGGTTGCGGTTCGGAGTCCTATCCCGATAGAAGCGTTTTAGTTGATTCCGCGTTCGTACATTCATGCCGTTGTACCCCAGAGTTTCAACGCTGGTAAATACAAGAACCGTTGGATTTGCGGTCTATAAGGCTTGCTGGTTAGCCTGCTGACTTTTTGTGGTGGGGTACGTATTGAGCGGCCAAATCGCTTTCGCAGCGACTATCCTCATCTGAGAATAATCTTGCATTAACCAAGAACAACAATAAGGTTTTACAAAAATGGCCTCAAAAACTGGAGTTTTCATAATAGGTGCATTGGGGGACGTCGCAAATACGTTATTCGTGGGCGCTTCGGCGATCCGGAAGGGTTTAGTCTCGGGTGCCGGTCTTGTTACCGAACTGCCGCCGTTCGCCGATTTGAGCTTGATCGCTTTGGAAAACCTCGAATTCGGCGGACACGACATTGCGGCTGGTTCCGTGCCCGAGTCCGCTGAACGCATCTATCGCGAGTCGCGGACGTTTTCGCGGGAAGTCCTGGATACGGTTCAGCCCGATCTGCAGCGGATCACCGGTAACATCGTCATCGATTCCTCCCTGCAATGGAGCGTATTGAGTCCGTCCGACCGTCTGCCGCTGCTCGATGAGATGATTGAACGGATGCGCGGCTATCTGCGTGACTTCGTCAACAAATTCGATCTCGATGATGTGGTTCTGGTCAATCTCACGTCTGCCGAGCCGAATCCGCCGATATCGGAATTTCACCAGGATTTGACCGGCTTCGAACGACTCCTGAACGAAGACAGAAAGGATTTGATTTCGCCGGGTATGGCCTGGGTCTATGCGGGCTTTTCCGAAGGCTGCTCTTACGTCAACTTCACCCCCAATCTGGGCGCGAACGTGGTGGCTCTGCAGCAGCTCGCTGAGGTGAAAGGCGTATCATACTGCGGCAACGACGGCAAAACCGGCGAAACGCTGGTGAAAACAGCGCTGGCGCCGATGTTTGCCTACCGCAACCTTCGTGTTATGAGCTGGGAGGGCTATAACCTGCTGGGCAACAACGACGGGCGGACATTGAACGACCCCGACAACAGCAAAGCAAAAATCGGCAATAAAGAAGCTGTTTTGGAAAAAATACTTGGTTATCCGGTTCAATCGGGAGTCGCCATCAATTACGTTCCCTCGTTGGGTGATTGGAAAACGGCGTGGGACTTGATTCACTTTCAGGGGTTCATGGATGTACCCATGACGATGCAATTCACCTGGCAAGGCTGTGATTCGATACTGGCCGCACCCTTGGTGCTAGATCTGATCCGTCTAATACATTTCGCCGGCTGCCAAGGAGAATTCGGATCGACCCCGCACCTGGCCAGTTTCTTCAAGAATCCGATCGGCATAGCCGAGCAGTCTTTATCCGCCCAATTCGGATTGTTGCTCGAGTACGTCGAGCGACATCGATCGAAAATTGCAGCCAGGTCAGGCATTAAAAATCTCGCCGGATTGAGGGCGGCGACTTAGGGATTCCACGCCTGACACCACAAAGGATAAGCCGGCCATGGGGCGCGGAAATCCACTGGTAGCCATGATCCCGTCGTATCTGCTGGGGGTCGGGATCTCGCTGCTAATGACGCTCGATTTCTGGCGTAGTGGCGAATCGGGTCCTCCTGCCCATGCAATGTTCCTGTATGCGATAGTCAGCACCGCGGTTGGCTATGTTCTTTGCCCCTTTAGAACTTCCGTTTTATCGAGTCCGCTCTTGGCCATTTTCGCCTGGAGTTCGGGTATGGCAATCAGTGTCATTGCGTTTTGGCTCGTGCTTCCCGTTACTTTTCCACTGCCGCTGGTGGCTTGGCTTGGTCTGGCTATCGGATTGATGCAAACCACCCTTCATCTCTGGACACACGTGATTGGTCGAAGATTTTCGCGAGCTCCGGCCGGTGTACTGATCGCTGCTTTGACGATTCTCTGCGCTTCATCGCCTGTATGGTTGAGCCCGTGGCTGGAATGGTCGGGCGAGCACAGTCCATTGATGAATCTGGCATTGGCCATGAGCCCGCCGACCTACTTTGCCGTGATGCTTGACTACGATTATTTGCGGAGCCCCTGGTTCTACAAGCATACGGCCTATGCCATGCACCGATACGAATACCCTTCGTCGGGCCTGGTGACCTTTGTTTACGGGTTCCTGTGTCTTATTGCGGCATGGATCGACCGCCGGTGTGAGAAGAACATGCCGAACGAACCGTTTGGAAGACTCCAACACGATACGTAATTGTCCGTTAATCCGAGTAATGAGCTAAACCATGAAATATCTGCCTATATTGGTCGCGTTGATGATATCGGCGACGACGGTTTCCACTGCCGCCAAGGAAACGGCTAAATCGACGTTACGAAAATCATCCGCCGAAAAGACCGCAACGATGCCGGATGAAAAGCTCAAGGAAGAGGCCAAGCGCGCTATCGATCGAGGACTTCATTATCTCCGGGAGAATCAAGCGGAAGATGGTTCCTGGTCCAAGAACGTGGGCATAACCGCTTTGGCATTGCGGGCCTTTTTGGAAAGCCCCCGGAAATATACCGAAGATGACGGCGCCTTCATCACCAAGCCTGTTCAGTACGTCCTATCCCATGTTCGCCAGGACGGAGCGATCAGCGGCGAAATGCAAAATCTGAGCTACAACACCGCAGTCGCCATTACCGCACTTCAGGCCACCGGGAATTCGGGATATCGGGAGGCCATAAAAGGCGGCCAGAATTTCTTGAAGAATCATCTAATCGACGAGGGGGAGGGCTATTCGAAGGACCATAAATATTACGGAGGCATTGGCTATGGCGGTGATGAGCGTCCCGATCTGTCCAACGCCTATTTGGCAGTCGAATCGCTGAAAGCCACGGCCTTGGATCCCAAGGACCCGACTTGGGAGAAAGCCTTAGTGTTCATCAACCGCTGTCAAAACCGTAGCGAAAGCAACGATCAGACTTGGGCAGCCAACGACGGTGGCTTTACCTATATGCCGGGATACAGCCCGCACGATGCCACCGCTTCCTATGGCGGCATGACCCACGCGGGCCTACTCAGCCTGCTGTTTGCCGGCGCGGACAAGCAAGATCCGCGCGTTCAGGCGGCCTACGACTGGATTCGTAACCATTACAGCGTGGATGAAAATCCCGGAGCGCCCAATAAGCAGGGTCTTTATTACTATTACAACGCTTTTGCGAAGAGCATGTACGCCTACGGGGAAGCGGAGATTACCGACGGGAAAGGAAGCAAGCACAATTGGCGGGAAGATTTGATGCGCAAGCTCATCAGCCTGCAGAACCCTGACGGTTCTTGGGTCAATTCAATCACGAAATGGTGGGAGGGCGACAAGAATCTGGTCACGGCATGGAGCGTTATCGCGCTCAATTTGGCGGTGCACTGAGTTCGACGTGATGACCGGCCGTCCGTTTCTAAAGATTCTTCTGGTCCTCTTGGCTTTGAGCCTAGACGCGGGAGCGGATGAGCCGGAGCAACCGAGAGCGAAATTCGCTTGGGGAGGCTATTTTCGGAACAGGGCTCAGACCGAGATCGGTCTCACCCTGGTTTCCGAAGAGGGAGGCAAGGCCACAGTTCGGCTTGTCTCCGGGTATTCGGCTCCGATCGCCACGGAAGTGATGATGAGCCCTGGCATTCCCCGTCTTGTCTCGATGCCGGTGACGCCATCCGTGGAACAACCGATTCGGATAAGCGGTTTCCTGCCGAACCGTCGGATTTTCGAAGCGGAAACTGCGGCGTCCTACCCGATTAGCGGCAGGGCGGTGGCGGTCGCGGTCTCGACGGAAGACGTCGGGGCAAACAACGTACTGGAAGCCCTCGCCGGAACCGCCGCAGTCATAACCGCGAACTCGGCCGACTTGCCCAGAATGGCGCAGTCCTACCAGATCATCGACATTGTTCTCTTGGGTGGCCGAGAATTCGCCGAACTAGATCGCGCGCAGGTCGACGCTCTGTCGGACTATCTCCGGGATTGCGGGCGCCTCGTATTTCTGGGCGAAGAGGAAATTTGGGAAAGCCTCAGAGCCGAGGCCGGATGCGCTGGCGCTTTCGCGCTCCGGGCAGAGCATTCGGGTCAGGCGGCGGAGCTCATCGGAGAGCTGCTCGATCATGCCCAACCGCCTTTGCCCGGCCTACAAGATCTCCGGGATTTGTCTTCGGCGCCGCTCCCCGTCGCCCTACGCACGGCGGCCGTTCTATTGTTTTGCTATTTCACGGCCTTGACCGTGGCCGGCCTCACATCCTCGCGTCCGTGGCCCCTCTTCCTTTTGCCCGTGGCTTTCAGTGCCTTGGCTGCGGCTTTGCTGATCGGCAAGCCGCCGGAGGTGCGGCTGACCGGCTGGACCGAAACCAGCGTCGGAGACGAAAACGCCCGTTTCGTTGCGCTCCTGAGAGTCTCGGGAGTCGGCATCTGGCGAGGCAAGTTGCCGGCGCCGATAAAGTTCTGGCTGCCGACGATGGAGACCTATCCGTACATCCAATTGGACATCGATCATCCCGAACCTCACCGGTTGGCGCTGAAGACCGATTTGTTTTCATACGACGAGCTGCTGTTTCGGGGAACGATCCGGAGGTTCCATCCGCCATTGACGCTCGAGCTCGACCATGATGCCGTCGCTATCGCGAATCCCGGCGGAACAACTCAACCGGCGGGACTGCTGGCCTGGAACGGCAAGATGTTCGTTCTGCCGTCATTGCGCCCTGGCGAGCGCTGGTCTGCTGAGAACCAAGCTCCGGTCGCTCCGGACAGTCCCGGAGCCTACAAGCTGCGGCCCTACCTTCATCAGGAGCGGATGGCGGCGCTGCTCATTCCCCATGCATCGCTCCAGTGGCGCGGAGCTGAAGCGCCTGGCGATGCAGAATGGCTGCTGATCAAGGCCCACCTATGATTTCGATTCGCTTCGGTTTGCTGATGGCGCTGTTGTGCTGCGGCCCCGTGCTGGTCTGGACGGCTGGACAGTTGATGTCGGATTTGACGGGAGCTTCGGCGAACACGGATGAGACGCTGAGGATTGCAGTCGAATCGTTGTGGCTGGTTCAAGCTTGCGCGGCGGCGCTGATGGTGACCATACCGCGCAAGAACGATTCGATTGAAGATGCTTTGGGGATGCTGGCGTTTTGGCTCGTACCCCTTCCTTTGCTCACCCTCGTTTGGGTTGGCGGCGCCGCCGATGGATGGATCTTGGCGAGAGGGCTGGTGGCAGCTCTCGCATTCTCGTCGGCGCTGCTGGCCATTAATCGTCGGCTCGGGTGGATCAGTCACAGCTCTACTTGGCCGTGGCACGGTGTTTTGAGTCTAACACTCGTTTATTTCGTCTGGCGTTTCGACAAGATATGGCTCAGCTGGATCACGCATTGAGCGATTGCCCGAACCTTTATGCGCTACTGAGGGCAACAGCCAGACGGCTTCGATGGTGCAGTGCGTGGAAGCTGTTTCGAATCGGGTCGTGGTGTTCCGCGGTGTTTTTGGCTCTCGCGGGAGGCGTTCATCTCGGGCTACGTCCATTGCCGCATTCTGCGACGCTCGTAATTTCGCTGCTGCCCGTTCTGATTCCACCCGTGCTTTCCATGTGCTTTTCCGATCCCGATTATAGGCAAGCCGCGAGAAGACTGGACGAGGCGTTCGACGGCAAAAACCTGTTCGTCACCAGCCTCGATCTGGCGCTCCGCGATTCCGGCGCCGGGCGCCGCATGACGTCCTATGTGCTCGATCAGGCTGAATTATCCGCCGCCTCCTGGAAACACCAGTCCGAACGATTGCCCCGCCTCGAAGCCTGGTCTAACGCCTGGATACCCTTAGGGCTGTGGCTGAGCGGCTTTTTCGTGCTGTTTTCCGGTGGCGAGGACCGGGCATTTCCCGACTTGGGTGATGAGAAGGCTCGTATTGAGCAGGCCGGCGAGTCCACTCCGGACAAACCGGCTCCGTTTCCCGAAAATCGCGACGCCCGTCCGGACGTTTCGCAATTCGTTACGACGAGCAACCTGAATCAGGCGGAAACGGGTGGAAATCCTCGACAGGCACAGTCACCGAAATCCGGCCCGGGCACAGACGCGAGTACGAGCGCTGCGAATTCGAAAAATCCGAGACCGGAAAACGGTGGACAGCAGTCAATCTGGTCCATGCCGTCGCCGGATCGATCCGACGAACAGGTGCTGAAATCGGGTCAGGCATCGTCCGGTCGAGACAAGCAAAAAACAGCCGCGGCAGGCGAAGGCTCGAACTTTTCCAGAACTTACGGGCGCAGCACGGAGCATGCGGAACTCACGCTTCGTTGGACGGATCTCGAACGGGGCGAAGGCGAACAGGCTTCGGACCGGCGCCGCGAGCTTAAGCCCGGATCGATAGCGAGGCCGGAGGCGAGGGGCCTCGCGCCCTCACCCGAGACATCCGGACCCGCAGAATCACAAGGGCTCGTTCCCTTGTCTCCGGCCATGCGCCGCTATTCAGATCGCTACTTTCAATTTCTGACGAAACACACGGATTAAGACTATGGCGTTATCGACTTCCCGTCGTGCGGAACCGGATATCGGAACGGCGATCAGGCATTTCCAGGATGATATGAATCGGCTGTGCGAATCCCTGGCCCGGGTCATCGTGGGTCAGGAGGGACTGATCCGGGATATGGTCAGCGCGATGTTGGCGGGCGGACACATTCTACTTGAAGGTTATCCCGGCCTCGGTAAAACCCATCTTGCCAAGGGGCTGGCCTGCTGCGTGGGCGTTTCTATGTCACGGGTGCAATGTACGCCCGATCTGATGCCCGCCGATATCACCGGAAGCGAAGTCCTGCTAAGAGCCGAAGACGATCACGGACACCGTCTGGAGTTCCGTCCGGGGCCGATCTTCGCGCCGATGGTGCTGATCGACGAGATCAATCGTGCGACCCCGAAGACACAGGCGGCGCTGCTGGAAGCCATGCAGGAGCGGCAAGTGACCGCTGCCGGCAAAAGCCATCCTCTGCCCGATCCGTTCTGGATTATCGCCACCCAAAATCCGATTGAGATCGAAGGGACCTTCCCGCTCCCCGAGGCGCAAACCGATCGGTTTCTGTTCAAGCTGACCGTGAGCTATCCGGCGGTAGATGCGATGCTCAGGCTGATCGACATCTCCCTGGACGAAGAACCCGCCGAAAAAATGAACGCCGTGATCTCGCCTCAGCGGGTCATCGAGATGATGGCCTTATGCCGCGAGGTCGTGATCGCCGACGAGATGAAGCGGGCGGCGGTTTCTCTTGTGCTCGCCACTCATCCCGAACACGACGCGGACAGCGAGGAGGCGCGCCGTCATTTTCGTTACGGCGCGAGTCCGCGGGGCTTGCAGGCGCTCTTGCGGGCCGCGCGCGTCCGGGCTTTGCAAAGCGGGCGTGGCCATGTGGCTGCGGACGATATCGCCGGCGTGGCGCTGCCGGCTTTGCGGCACCGCGTACTCCTCAATATCGAAAGCGAAATGGACGGCATCGCAATCGACGCTGTACTTGAGAGGGTAATCGGCTCATGGCGACGTTCGATTTAGAGCAAGGGTTTATCGATGAGCCGACCCTCCGCCGACTCGCGTCCATCGCCGGACATCTGTTCCGCGGCCGGGCGGCGGCTTTGCCCGGACATCGCCCGCGGCGAAGTCCTGCCGCTTCCGGCAACGATTTTCTGGGCTATCGCGACTACCGGGCCGGAGACGATCTGCGAGCCCTCGATTGGCGCACTTCGGCGCGCGCCAGGCATCCCCAAGTGAAGCAATTCGGAAGCGAATTCTCGACACGGTGGTTTATCTGCCTGGATCGCAGCGCGTCTATGCGCCTACCGGAAAGCGGCAAGTGGGCATTGGCCTCGCATTTGGCGGCGGCTTTCGCCTACGTGTTGCTCCACGCGGGCAATCGGGTCGGCCTGCTCGTCTTCAGCAGCGGCATTGATACGCTGTGCGTTTCTGGAAACGGGCGGGAGCAATACACCCGGCTGCTGGACGTGATACGTCGCTGCCGCCCTCGCGAGGAGGGCGGCGGTTCGAACCTGGCCGCTTGCATCCCCGCTCTACGCACCGAAGCCTCCGCGCTGGTGATCAGCGATTTATTGAAAGAGGACGGTATGCGGCCCACCTTGGACCTTCTGCTGCGACGCGGTCACAAGTTGCAGGTCGTGCAGACGCTCTCCGCTGAGGAGTGCACGCTGCATCGGACGGGGCGAACGCTGATTCGGGACGTTGAAAACGGCGTCAGTCTGCCTGTCGATGCTTCGGGATCCGGCCGAGCTGCCGCCGAGACTAGCTTAAACCGGTTTAGAGAGGAGTCGGACGCCTATTGCCGCCGACGCGGCATACCGTTCAGCTCGTGCGAGACCTCGCGGACTTGGGACCGATGGCTGATCGATCACCTCAGAAAACTCGAGGCTTCGAATGATTGAGTGGTCGTCGCCCGGATGGCTCTGGGGTCTCGTCGTTCTGCCGCTGGTTTGGGCTTTGCACAAACTACGGGCCAGACGCGGAGAATTTGCGGTGTCCGCCGTATTTCTGTGGCGATACGCGGCATTCGAAGAAACAACAGGAAGCCGCTGGAGTTCCGCCGATCCGGCATGGCGCCGCCGTGCTCTGATCCTCGCCCTGCTGATTCTCGCCGAGGCCGGAGCCCACTGGAGCGACTCGCGCTTTATCGAAATCTGGCTGGACGATTCCGTGAGCATGCTGGTTGACGAGGGTAAAGCGAAGCGCCACGAGATGGCCTTGCAGGTTTTGCGGGAAGCCCTAGACGACTTGTCTCCTTTCCGGGCGGTCATTCATTCGTTGACGTATCCCGGCCGTTCCGTCCGCTTTGATTCCTCATACGCGAATCGCTGGGAAGGGGAAGTCGAGAGCTGGTTTCAAGATCCCGGGCCCGGTGTCCAGATGCCTCTGGCGATGGAAATGAGCCCCGATGCCGGTCATTGGTTAGTCACCGATGGGGCCGATTCCGATGTAAATCGCTGGGCGGATGCCGCGCAATTGAGTCGTATCGTGCAAGTGGGCACGGCGCGCGACAACCTGGCACTCACCGCTCTCTCTCTGCGGCCGTCGCTCAAGAGCGAGAACGGATTGAACGGCATTCTGGAACTGGCGAACGCGGGCGATGCGGAAGCCCGGCGGACGATCGAGCTTTACGTGGGCGAACGTATGCTCCGAAGCTGGCCGGTGGTCGTATCGAGCGGAGGCACCGAAACGCTTGCATTCGATCTGCCGAAACCGGTCGACGGTCCGCTCATCGCGCGCAGTAAACCGGCCGACGCGCTCACTTACGACGACGAATTGGCCCTGGCTTATCCGCAAAGAGTTCATGCACGACTTTTCGGCGCTTGCGGGCGTCACTTATCGGCGGCCTTGAGCGTGCATCCCGCCCTGACGTTTCCATCTGACAACGGAAACGATGCCGATCTCGCCGTCGTCTGCGGAAACGGCGAAGCCGGCGCGGGCCGGGTGCGGATTCGTTTTCAACGAACGGAGCGCTCCCATACGCTCGGCAAACCGGTTCTGTGGACATCCGGGACGCGAGAACTGAAACACGTGTTTCTCGACCACCGATGGCTACGCGCTTTTCCTGTCGGTGCGTTTGGCCCGGATTCCGGCAAGGCGCTCCTCGCCGCAGGATCGGAGTGGCTGATCGCCTCTAACGAAAATCCCCGCGAGATTGATGTTCGCCTCGACATGGAATTTCAGGCGTTCGCGGAACGGCCCGAATATCCAGTGCTGATCGCCGGATTGATAGAGCGGCTCTTGCCGGAGGCGCGTCTCGACCGGGTGTATGAGGCCCGGCGCTCGCGCGGCGAGTCGCGGATAGCCCCCTTACCGATGCCCGAACCGATGGCTGCGCCGGATCTGATTTCAGGCGGAGCCGGTGTCGATCTGAGTCCTTATCTGATCATCGGAGCGATTGGGCTGCTGGTGCTGGATATGCGACGATACATCGGGCGGGCGGAAAAATTCGCAAGCCGGTTTGAACGCCCATGACCGGTGACATCCCGTTATCCCGCGCTCTGTATGCCCGCTTGGGCGTTTTTGGCCTTTTGCTGCTGGCTCTGTTCAATCCGACGATATCCCGGAATACTGCCATCGAAGAGTTTTTCATTCTCCTGGATGACTCCGCGAGCATGGGGAACGGACTCGATACGACATGGCCGGTGTTGGCGCAACAGCTCGCCGAAGCTCCGGACGCGGAACTCCATATCATCCGTTTCGCCGCCGCAGCGGTCGACGATTACTCCACATCCATAGACGGACAGAATGAGCGGGAGAAATTACTGTCGTCACCGAGTTATCCCCGGCGGCTGCCCCTGGACCGTAGCGCCACCGATCTCGAGACGGCTTTGCGAGCCGCGCTCCGGCAGGTTCGTCCGGAACGATCATCCGCCCTGCTGGTGGTCAGCGACATGCGTGAAACCCGGGGCCAAGCGGAACAGGCCCTGAAAATAGCCGCCGCATCGGGTGTTCCGGTCTACGGCTTTATCCCATCCGGTGAAGCTGACTCTGGAGATGGCGCGATTCTGGACCTCCAATACCCGATTTACGTTCATGCCGGGCAGAAGATCCCTGTCGTCGTTCGCGTATCCGGCTCTCCCTCGACGACGGGGCGGCTGGCGTTGCGGGTGAACGGGCAGGATCGCGAAAGCATCGAAATCGATTTCGGGCAACAGGGTGAAAACGTCACCCAGATTCCGGTAGACCCCTGCCCGCCGGGCATATGCAGGCTCGAATTCTCACTGGAATCCGGTACGGACCGGAATTCCCGCAATAACGCGCGTATCGCGCTGGTTAATGCACTCGACCCGCGGCCCATCCTTTACGTCAGCTCGGCAAACCGCCCGCCGCCCGCCGCGCTCGGCCTACAGCGAATAGGACGGGCCGTACGGATCATCCCACCGGTGGAGTTTCCCCGGCGTGAGCTCGACATGCAAAGCTGGGGCACAGTGGTTTTGGACGACGTGGCCATCGGCGACATGGCGCCGGATGCCTGGTCGGCCTTGATCGACAGCGTGCGTCGGTCGGGGCTGGGACTCCTCGTGCTGGGCGGTGCGAACAGCTTCGGCGCAGGCGCTTACCGCCATTCGGCCCTGGAGAAAATCTTGCCGGTGACCGCCGAAGGCCGCGACACCCAGCAGGCGGCATCGGTTTTATTCCTGCTCGACAAGTCGGGCAGCATGGATCAGGACCGCGGCGGAGTCAGCCGCTTGGGCATGGCCCGTCGAGCCGTGCTGGAAACGGTCCGGGGTTTATGGGAGCAGGACCGCGTAGGTCTCACCGTTTTCGACGCCGGCGTTCACGAGGTCCTGCCTCTGGAGGTTTACGAGGAGCCGGCGAAAATGCTGGAACGGACTTTGGCCTTCACGCCTTCCGGCGGCACCCGGTTGCTGCCGGCCCTCGAATCGGCCGTCGAACGTTTGTCACACGACGGGACCGAAAGGCGCATCCTGGTGCTGGTCAGCGACGGCCGCTTCCTGGAGGGCGATTTCGGCGGCATCGAGAAAAAAATCGCGGATGCCGATATCGAAGTGATCGCACTGGCGATTGGCAACGAAGCCGCCATGCCCGCGCTCGAGCGGCTCGCCCGTATGGGGCGCGGCAAGGTCATGCACGTTCGGCAATTGGCCGAACTTCCCCGGCTCATGCGGCGCGAAGTGGAAAAATACCGTGATGCGGCGGAATGGGGAAAAGTCGCTCCTCAATCGCGAAAAACGCTGCCTTTTTTTACCGATGTCGTGTCCTGGCCGGTCTTGTCCGGGTATATGGTCACCAGCCCCCAGCCTGAAGCGACGGTATTTCTGGAATCGCCGAATGGCGATCCGCTGCTGGCGGTCAGGCAGGTCGGCGGCGGTAAGGTCGCGGTTTTTCCGGGGGGCTTGAACGCGTGGGCCTCGGCTTGGTTGGCGTGGTCCGACTGGTGGCGTTTTTTCGGTGGTCTCATCGATTGGATCAGTGCCGCCACCGTCAATCCCTTGCTGCATGCCCAAATCAATGACCGGCCGGGCCGTCTGGAGCTGGAACTCGAAGCGTTGGCTCCCGATAAGAACGGGTGGGCTGACTACTCGGCCGTTGAGTCCTTCATCACTACGCCTTCAGGTGGCATGCACCGGATTTCCATGAATCGCGTCGCGCCCGGCCGCTATCGAGGCGACCTGCCGGTCAGCCTGTCGGGCGTCTATCACATGGTGTTCAAAGGCGGGGACTGGAGCCTGCAAACGGCGGCCGTGCATGAATCGGAGGAAGAAGCGGGTTCTTCCGGAAACGGCGAGGCGTCAGGGGATAAATGGTTTCGAGAGGGATTGATTCGTCCTTGGCCGGTCAAGGACGAAATCGGTCTCGATTTGCCGGTTGCTGTGAGCTTGCGCCCCCTTTTGGTGGGGTTGGCGGGTGCGAGCTATCTGTTGCTGCTGGTTTTTGAACGTATCGGCAGCTTTTGGGGATTTTTATATAAAAAGTAACAAAAAATGATTAAACATCCCTTTACATTCACATTTCTGACAGTAAGCCTGATCAATGGACCTTCGGTCGGTGCCGATACGGCAAAGCGGGATTCACTGCAGTCGGGAACCGAGTTTCTCGAATTTGCACCGATCATGGTCACCGGTACCCGGACGGATAAGCCCGCTTTCGATTTGCCTTACAGCACCGAGCGCGTCACCGCTGGGGATATTCAGAACCGCCGCATGTCACGAACTCTACCTGAGGCGCTTAGCGGGTTGCCGGGCGTCATGGTGCAAAAGACGGGTCATGGCCAGGGCTCGCCATTTCTGCGCGGCTTTACGGGCTTCCGGACGCTGCTTCTGATCGACGGCATCCGGCTCAATAACTCGGTCTTCCGCGATGGTCCCAATCAATACTGGAATACCGTCGACCCGCTCACTATCCAGAATCTGGAAGTCATCAAGGGCCCCAGTTCCGTGCTTTACGGCAGCGATGCCGTCGGCGGCACCGTAAACGCCTTGACCCGCGGCCGCGATGAATACAGTGACGGTTTTCTGTGGGATCGACGGATCTATTATCGTTTCGCCGATGCCGAGGACTCCCAAACCGGCCGGGCGGAAATCAGCGGCAGTTGGGATCAGCGCGTCGGCTTCCTGGCCGGCGCGTCGATCAAGAGCTATGGAGATTTGGAGGCAGGCGAGCCTACCGGCAAGCAGCCGATGACCGGCTACGACGAGCAGGATGCCGATTTGAAGTTGGAGTACTTTCTCAACCCCGACCATAAATTCGTGCTGGCCCACCAGAGGGTTGATCCGGACGATGCGTGGCGTACGCACAGAACCGTGTTCGGCAAGAGTTTCGCCGGCACTCAAGTCGGAACCGACCGGGAGCTTTCCCTGGACCAGCATCGGGAGCTGACCTATCTGCAGTACTACGGCAAGAATTTCGATTCTTTCGTGGACGGGGCTCGGGTAAGTGTTTCCTATCATCTCCAGAACGAGGACCAGTTGCGGGTTCGAAGCAATCTTCGCAGCGAACGCGCCGGATTCGACGTAGGCACCACCGGTTTTTTCGCCCAATTCGACAGTTTCAGCCCGGTGGGATTTTGGACTTACGGTGTGGAGTACTATCATGACCAGGTGCGCTCCTATCAGAATAACTACAATGCTGCCGGGCGGCTGACATCCGAGGAAATTCAGGGGCCGGTCGCCGACGACGCGAGCTATGACACGCTGGGAGTTTTCATTCAGGACGACATCAGGCTGATCGAATCGCTCGATCTGGTTATAGGCGGCCGATATAACCACATCGAAACGGACGCCGACCGAGTCAAGAATCCTCTGACCGGCAGGCAAACCCAACTCGCCAGGCGTTGGGACAATGTAGTCGGGAGTGCTCGAGCGACCTACCATGTCGACGATGCGGAACACTGGCACGTGTTCGGCGGCGTGTCCCAAGGATTCCGCGCGCCAAATCTTTCCGACCTGACCCGTAGCGACATCGCCCGATCGGGGGAGTTGGAGACTCCGGCGCCAAATTTGAGGCCGGAAGACTTCATCGCCTACGAGTTCGGCGTTAAGACCCAGTATGAAAATTTCTCCAGCCAGATTGCCTATTTTTATACCGACATCGAAGACATGATCGTTAGAAAACCCACCGGCAGAACCGTAAACGGAAGCCGGGAGGTGACCAAGAGCAATGCGGGAGACGGTTATATCCACGGTGTCGAAATCGCCGGGAGCTATCGTTTTCTGTCCCAGTTCACGGCGTTCGGCGCGTTTACCTGGATGCACGGGCGTATCGACGGATATCCGTCGGCGACTTCTTCTCCGACCGAGGAATACATCGATCGGCTGATGCCGACCATGGGCAACGTAGGGCTCCGATGGGATCACCCGAGCGGCAAATTATGGGCGGAAGGCATGGTGACGATCGCCGAGGAACAGGACCGGCTGAGTTCTTCCGACCGTGCCGATAATCAGCGCATTCCTCCGGGGGGGACGCCGGGTTATACGGTACTGACGTTGCGCGGCGGTTGGCTGATCTATCGCGATCTCAAGCTCAGTCTGGCTTTGGAAAATGTGACCGACGAAGACTACCGAATTCACGGATCGGGTCTGAACGAGCCGGGCCGAAATTTCGTTCTGGCGGCCGATTGGAAGTTTTGATTGGGGAATGACGGCGATGCAACTCGCATATAGCACAAATGCCTTCACCCGCTTCGATTTGTCGGAATCGCTCCGGCAAATCGCCGTGCTGGGATTCGCCGGCGTCGAGATACTCTGCGACCGTCCGCACTGGTTTCCGGGACAAGTTGACCGCAGCGCCTTGGATGACGTGAAGGCGATCTTAACCGAGACAGGGTTGAGGGTAAGTAATCTGAATGCGAATACGGCCAATGGATACTATTCGCCCTTACCGCCCGAAAATGTTTTCGAACCGGCCCTGACCAATCCGGACGAAAAGCTGCGGCGGTGGCGCGAAAACTACACCATCGAAGCTGTCCGGCTGGCCAGAGAGGTCGGCGCGCGCTGTGTGAGCGTAACATCCGGCCGGCCGACGTCAGCCTGCGAACCGGAGCGGTCGATAGCCTATTTCGTCGAAAGCCTAGTCAGAATCTGTGGCGTGGCTGCCGATTACGGCGTTCGAATCGGCATCGAGTACGAACCGGGCTTGCTGGTCGAGCGGGCCTCCGAAGCGCTGGACGTGATCCGCGCAGTAGGTTCGCCCGTGCTCGGCGTCAACCTCGACATCGGCCACTCATTCCTTGACGGCGAGCCTGTCGAGGAAACTGTTTCCGCTCTTGAGGGACGCATCTGGAACGTGCACGTCGAGGACATCAAAGACCGAAAACATTTCCATCGAGTTCCCGGCGACGGCGAACTGCCTTTCCAACGTTACTTGCACGCCTTGCGGGGTATCGGCTACAGGGGATTTCTTACCGTCGAACTCTACAGCTACCCCGATAAACCCGTGGAAGCGGGAAGCCGGGCGCTCGCTTATCTCACTGCGCTGTTGGGAGAAAACCCGTGATCGCCGAGAGAATCTGGCTGCCTTATTTGCAATTGGTGCGCATTCCCAACGCCTTTACCGCCGTTTCGAACAGCCTGGCAGCCCATCTGATTGCAACGGGTGGGCAGATACGCTGGGGAACCTTGCTGCTTCTCATGCTGGCCTCGGCATTTCTTTATTCGGGCGGAATGGTCTTCAACGATTGTTTCGACTACGAGGAAGATCGCCGCGATCGTCCGTTCCGACCGCTCCCCTCCGGTCGAATCCCGATTTCGACGGCATGGTTGCTGGGGTGGCTGCTCCTGGCGTTAGGCGTCGTCTCCGCGGGGATGGTCGGCGACACTCAGTTGTATTGGGCGCTCGCGCTGGCCGCGCTCATCTTTATCTACGACGGCTTGGCCAAAGGGAGTCCCGTCGGCGTCCTGGCGATGGGCGGCTGCCGCTATTTGAACTGGGTGCTCGGGTTGTCCATCGTCGATCTCGACGGCGCGCTGCTGTCCGTGCCCTTGGTGATCCTGATTTACGTGATCAGCCTGACTCGGCTCAGTTCCATAGAGACGACCGGATTCTCCCGAAGACCTATCGTGCAGTGCATCGTAGGAGTCATCGGTGCCGCTCTGCTCGTCCTCGGTCTGGTTATGTCGGGAACGCTGCCGCACGCTTGGCCTTTGGTCCTTTTGGTGCTCGCTCTCTCGAGCGTTCTGCGGGAACTGATAGCAACCTACCGCGAGCCGACACCGGAGAGCGTGCAGCGTTCCGTCAAGAGCCTGGTGCTGGGCATCATTCCGCTCGACGCTCTGCTCGCTTTCTGCGGCGGACCTTGGTGGGGTGGAGTACTGGTGTTATTCTTCGTTTTGCCAAGCCGCCTGCTCGCCCGGCATATCAGGGTTACATAAACAAGAATCGATCGCTCCCGTGGCAGGCTTTTTACCGGATTCATCAATGACTGAGATGTTGAACAGTCTGGTCAGCGCGATCGGCGACGTTTGCTCCGACCAGCAGAATGACTGGCTGCGGGAAGCGCTGACTAAACTCGAGAACAGCAAAGCGCTGGCAACCGATCTAGGCCGCTGTTCAACCCAGGCCCGGCGGCAGCTTGGCCGCCAACCGCTTGGCGTCCGATATTCGCCTTTGATTAGCTCAGTCGGGCCGGTCGCGATAGATCACTGGGAAAGCGGCGACGCAGGCCGTATCGCCATGATTCTTCTATGTTTGCAGCGAGAGCCGGGGCAGGCGGAGACGCTGGTGACGAGCCTTTTTCGCCAAGGGGATGAATCCGAGCGTGCCGCGATCGTCAGAGGGCTGGCACTGTTTCCTTCCGCCGATCGCTTGAAGCCCCTGGCGCTGGAAGCCGGACGTGCCAACAGCCTTGTACTGGTTTCGTCGGTTGCACTGCTGAATCCTTATCCCGCAGCCTATTATTCCGATCGGGAATTCAATCAGATGGTGCTCAAGGCTCTCTTCGTACGCCTTAACGCCGATTTGATCTACGGTCTCGGACGGCGCGTGAATTCCGAACTCTCGCGCATGTGCGAGGACTACGTCGACGAACTGTTGGCGGCCGATCGCGACGTGCCTCCGGAAATCTGGATGGCCCTTTTACCCTATGCCTCAGTGAAGGGTGTCGAGTTTGTACGTCGTTATCTAGACGACCCGAACCCACTGCACCGGTACTACTCGGCGAAGGCCATGGTGCAGTCGTTAAAGCGGTTTCCGGAGCTGCGCGCCGCGCTCGATCAGCGGTTTAGCCTCGAAACGGACGAGCACGTGCGGGAAGTTCTAGGCGCCGCTGCAGGTGGTTGATATCAGTTGAAGTCCAGGAGTTTTTCATGCGCTATTTCGACCCTCACATCCATATGCTTTCCCGTACCACCGACGACTACGAGAACATGGCAGCCGCCGGCATAGTCGCCTTAGTGGAGCCCGCTTTCTGGCAGGGGCAACCGCGTACCCAGCCGGGCACTTTTATAGATTACTTTGACTCGCTCGTCGGTTGGGAGCGGTTCCGGGCCAGTCAGTTCGGCATTCGGCATTATTGCACCATCGGACTGAATCCGAAGGAAGCCAACAACACGGCTCTAGCCGAAGAGGTCATGAAACTCATACCGCTTTATTGCGAGAAGGACGGTGTCGTCGGCGTAGGCGAGATCGGCTACGACGATATGACCGACGGGGAAGAGCGATTCTTCGCCGAGCAGTTGCAAATTGCTAAGGACTTGAACCTGCCGGTGCTGGTGCACACCCCCCATCGGGACAAAAAACGCGGCACCGAGCGAACCATTGCCCTCATTCGGGAGATGAAAATGGATGAAGAAATGGTGTTGATCGATCATCTGAACGAAGAGACGCTGCCCCTGGTTTTGGAGACTGGCTGCTGGCGCGGACATTCGGTATATCCACACACCAAGATGAGCGAGGAGCGCATGGTGGCCCTACTGCAGAAATACGGATTGGAAAAGATGGTCGTCAACAGCGCCGCGGATTGGGGGCGGAGCGATCCGCTCAAGGTGCCGAAGACGGGCGAAGCCATGCGTCAGGCCGGATTCAACGAGGATCAGATCGAATACGTACTGTACGTCAACCCAATCAACTTTTATGCACAGAGTGGCCGCATTTCCCTAGAAGAAGTGGGACCTGTCAAAATCGACCAGACCCGACTCTGGGAGAACAATTCGGTGCTGCGCGGACAACTACCGGTCGTGCAGTGAGTGACGCATCTCGATCCAAATGGCATCGCCATGAGCTCACTTATTGCGCCAACGTTCACCCGGGAGAAACCTTTGACGAGGTTCGGCGCGTAATCAGCTATTCGGTCAATGGCGTGCGCGAGCGTCGCCGGATTGCATCCATGGGAACCGGGCTCTGGCTCAGCCAAAGCGTTGCGGCAGAGTTGCGGGAAATATCCCGGCAGAGCCTCGAATTTATCGATCTTCTCAATCGATGCAGGCTCGAACTCTTTACCTTGAACGGGTTTCCATACGGCGGATTTCACTCGATCTCGCTCAAGGAACGGGTCTACCTGCCCGCTTGGACGGAACCGGCACGTTACGATTACACCCTCGATCTCGCCCAATTGCTCGCGGCATGCTTACCGGAATGGCAAAGCGAGGGCACCATATCGACGGTTCCCCTTGGATACAGGTATGGGTGGACGATCGAGCAAACCCGAAAAGCGGCAGATACTTTGTGCAGACTTGCAGCAGCTCTGGAACGGCTGCACGAAGTCAGCGGCAAACGTATCCGCGTGTGTCTGGAAATGGAGCCCGATGCCGCACTGGAGTCCACCGATGAAGCCATTGTTTTTTTTCAGCGCGATCTCCCGGAAGCGGCACAGCGCGCACGCCTGAAATCCGAACTGATTCGCGAGTACTTGGGCGTATGCCTCGATGTCTGCCACCAAGCCGTCATGTTCGAAGATGTTGCCGCGTCATTGGCTCGACTTCGAAACGTGGGCATTGAAATCGGAAAAATTCAGCTTTCCAGCGCATTGGAGGTCATCGACCCGTCGGACCCAGAAGTTCGGCAAGTTTTACAAGGTTTTGCCGAACCGCGGTACCTTCATCAAGTACGTTCGCAACTTGGCGATGGACGGGTAATAGGTGCAAGGGATCTTCCCATCGTATTGAATGACTCCGCTTGGGCGACGCATGCACCTTGGCGTATTCACTTCCATGTCCCGTTACAAATCAGCGGGTTCGGAAATGGAGCATTAGGAACTACCCGTGATCAGATCGGTAAGGTGTTCGACTTTCTCAGGAACACGTCAGACTTAAAACCGCACCTGGAAATCGAAACCTATACCTGGCACGTTCTGCCCGAAGAGCTAAGACCCCAGACCGAGGATGGTCTTCTGACAAGCCTTGTGCAGGAAATTCAATGGGTTGAAGCAGAAATGAACGAGCGAGAGCTGCTTCATGGCTCGGAGTGTGATCAAGAAATAAGCATGTAAGATGAGGATATTCTTGATGCAACGGGTCTATCAAAGGGTAAAGGTCTGTGCCACGTCTCGATCCTGTCTAAGGACCTGTCTTCAAACCTAGCACTTGGTTAGAGCAGCGAGGTTTGAAAAGAATGTGGTCCAATGAACGAGGCGGCATGTGCCAAGCGGCTTGAAAGATGCGTATTGGGCCGCATTAATGCGTATTGTCCTTTCTTGATCCCATCCGGTCCCTTTGCCGGTGTTCCAGCCGGCACGTCATTCGGCTGATGCTCCATGCCGTGCTTTATGTGGACAAAACGGGAACGTCAATGGCAGCAGCTGCCGCGCGATCACTCACCGTGGAGGACGGTGTATAGCACCTTCCGGCGCAGGCGGCTCAAAGGCGTCTGGATTTGAGTGCATGCGGTCTGGCTGGAGACGGTGCGTCGGCGGGTCGGCAAGCTGGTCTGGCCATCGGCGGCCATTGTGGATTCGCAGTCTGCCAAGACGGCACAGAAAGGGCGAGCCGCGGTTATGTGCCGCTGGCAAGGAGGTGAGAGGCCTACAGCGGCTTATCGCAGTCGACGCCTCGGGATTGGCATGGGCTGTTGCCGTGATCTCGGCCAATGTTCGGGATTGGACGGAACGCTACCTGCTTTTGGGCCTGGCTACTGTCGCCCACTGGATTCAGGTCATTTTTGCCGACGGCGCTAACAGCGGCATCCTGCTCGATTGGGTCAGATATATGGTTTACATGCGCTTCAGATAAACAACTCCATGCTCGGTTTTTTCCACCAACCCCTGCGCCAGCAGGTTTTTCCAATCGCGGCTTTCCGTAGCTGCAGAAACATTGCGGTAAATAGAGCGATACTAAAGATTGCGTTTAAGGAAACTCTGAATAAGTTCTGGTCCTGGATACAATAACGCCCACGTCCAATTTTCGACAGGTCGCCCCAATGAAGCAACTCGGACTCAGCGCCCCCCGGTTTGTGAAGAAGCCGAAGCGGACCAAGCGTCAGAGATTTCTCCAGGAGATGGAGCGAGTGATTCCCTGGGGCGGCATGGACGAGCCGGATT
>Ga0196972_1000297_pt1 | contig 31700 bp, 31 predicted proteins | sample S1v_2013CmetaG_FD_148618 | JGI IMG/M metagenome (GOLD analysis project Ga0196972, IMG submission 148618) | Soil microbial communities from Anza Borrego desert, Southern California, United States - S1+v_20-13C | ecosystem: Environmental > Terrestrial > Soil > Desert | place: USA: California...
GCTACGGATAGCAGAATAGGCACCCATATAGACTTTCCAAGGAAGGTGCAAGCAAAAAAGAAAATGGCTGCCGCTCCCTGAAGGAGTAACATCAGCTTTTTTCTTCCAAAGCGGTCTGCCAGCCTGCCCCCTACGATTGAGCCTACCATAGACAGGATTGCCGCCAGCGTAAAGAAATTGGATGCCTCATTGGCAGAAAAGCCTATCTTTTGAGTCAGAAAAAAAGTAAGAAAGGGGTATACGAAATTCCCCATTGCCATGACAACTCTCGCCACAAAAAGTACATATATGGATCTTGGAAGACCCATATATTCTCCGAATCTGGATCTTAACACCTTATATATGAAATGCACATTATAACCCCCTCAAATCAGATACCTATTTAATTTTACTACATATCGTAGAAAAAATTAAGTAAAAGTAGAGAGCATCTCGAGCAACTCGACTTTTGCCTGTGTCTGCTTTGCAAATGGCAATAAACAAAAAAAGAACCGGAGTTTATTACTCCGGCATTAAAGCATTTCAGTTATTTTATCATACAGCTCCTCTGGGGTATCTGCCTCCACGTATTCATCATCCACTAAAGCAAAAGGCTTTTCTGCACAGTCCCCGCAATGTCCTAGACATGGCTCAACCTCAGTGGCGATATTTTCATCCTTTAGTCGGCTTACCACTTCTTCGGTGCCATGGGCGAAATTATTTTCGCAGAATTTTATTTCAATCATCCGTCTCACCCCTTTATGTTTGCTGTGCTTATTATTTCTTGAAATGGATAATTCATTCATCATTTATGAAAAACTTCATAATTTCTTTATATTTAACCTGTAGAATACGACTATAGAACAACAAAGGAGGATTCAAATGAAAAAGACAATCATAGCAATTACCCTAACTGCAGTCTTGGTTATTGCATTATCTATCTCAGTATTTGCTGAAGCGGATACAACTGCACCTCAATGGTTCAAGGACATGATCACATGGAAGAGAGAGCAAATCAAGCAAGCAGTAGCAGCGGGACAGCTGACGGAGGAACAGGCAAAGCTTTATTATGACAGAATCGATCAAATGGAGAAATTCCATTTGCAAAACGGCTTCACAAACATGATGGGTAGAGGTGTTGGCAGCTGCCATGGCAGCTTTAACGGCAGCACGCAAAACAGCAATATAAACTTCGGTCCCGGCATGATGAACGGCGGCTTCCAAATGATGAGGGGTAGGTTTTAAAACCTACCCCAATTTATCGCCCTTTTTTACTTTTTGCTCCGGCTGTATCAACACCACGCCTTGTTCCGAATAAGTACCCAGTACGAGCACCTCCGACATGAAATCTGCAATCTGCCGAGGCGGAAAGTTCACTACACCCATAACCTGCTTTCCTATCAGCTGTTCCAAACTATAGCATTCTGTGATCTGCGCACTGGACCGCTTGATGCCGATTTCCTCGCCAAAGTCCACCCATAGCTTATAGGCCGGTCTCTTGGCCTTTTCAAAGATCTCTGCCTTAATAATTTCACCAACTCTAATATCCAGCTTTAAGAAATCATCAAAAGTAGCCATTTCATCACTCCTGCCTGCTTTTAAATTCCACTACATTGGAAGGTTTTACTTTATGCTCATGGTTTCTAATGTGCTCCATGCAATATTCGTAATCTCCTTCACATTTATCGCAATATCTGAACTCCAGCTTTGGGTCATCTTTTTCAGTTTTACCGCATACAGTACACTTATGGTAGGTAAAGTCTCTCGGAAGCTCCATTTTAAAGCGTTGGCGGTTCTGCTGAACCTGTCTGGTGCTTTTGACCCCTCTCAATATGTCACCGCCAAAGAATATGAAAAAGTTTATGATGGACACGATAGCAGTTATTTTGCTTGGCATGCTGCCAGTCAATATTGTAAAGGCGATAAATACCCACTGAAGCAGTGCCAAATACTTTATTTTCACGGGGAGAATAAAGAATATCAACAGCTCATAATTTGGATATATTCTGGCAAAGGCTAGAAACAAGGATAGATTTATGTAACCCGGTGTAACAGGAATACCAAAGATGAAGGATACTGCGATTGTGCCTAGTATTCCTAAAAAGTAATACAAGTTGAACCTAACAGTGCCCCATTCGCTTTCCAGCGCCCCTCCTACCATATAATAAAAATATAAGGCAAAGGCAATCCATATTGGGCTAAAATCAGGAGGTATCGCAATAAAGGTAAATATCCGCCATATCTCGCCCCGAAGCACAAGCTGCGGCACCAATACCATCTTTGAATATACAAAGCCGGTCGGATCCAGATATATTAGCACAAAGGCTACCGCATTTAGCATAACGATATATTTCATAAGGTTTCTAACGGCAAATCTGCCTAGGGAGCGTTCTAATTTATTAAGCCATTTCATATTCAATCCACCTCAAATATCTTCACAGCAAAGAATGTTCAAATCTAGTATTGCTGCCATGATTCATTTTTATTTCCAGTATTTTTAATATTATCACAAGAATGTCAAATGATAAAGAGTATACAGTTAAAAGGACGCCTATACAGCGTCCCTACTTACCCTTTATGTACATCCTGCCAAACCTTTTCACAATCGTCACAGGAAAATCTGTTTTAATGACCTGGCCGCCCTCAGCAGAAAACCAAAAGCTTAGCACATATTCACCGGGCTTAGCTAGCTTTACCACACCATTCTGCTTATAAAAAGGCACCATGGAAAAATCAATAGTGATTGCCTCACCGGGCATAAGATCGCCGCTAAACACTTCACAGTTCGCCGCTTCTCCTTGTTTCTCCATGGTAAGCTTATCTGAAAACCGTGAGCTTTTATCCACAGAGTATAATGCTGCACCGGCAACCCTATTATGCCCCTCCGTAGTACTGCCTGCATAATAGCCAATAGGCTCCTTACCGATATTTGTAAAAGAGGCCTTGATGAGCAGTGCATCCGTTCTTGTAAAGCCGTCGCCCTCCACCAAAGCCTTAAATTCTATGCCGCCAGTCTCATCCTGAAAGGATGCAGGCACATCGCTGGCTGCAAATAGATTGGGTGTAAAGCCTTCCATATGCAGAAACAAAGCCAGGATAAGTATTAAAATCAAAGCATATTGCCTTTTGCTATCGTTCATTATATTGGCCCCCCGAAAAAAAGTCTGTTTATTAGACGATGCTTCATCTGAAAAGTTCCAAGCAAAATGTAAATTTTCTATAATAGCGCCAATTGCTCCCTAAAATTCATAACACCACTTCATCTAACTTTCTGCAGAACCGCCCTTTAGCATATAAATCACCGCTGTCTGCTCAAGGATACTTGTCTTCTTTACCGCAATAATGGTGCAGCCGTCGACCAGTTCGGGTATGGATTGCACCAGATGCTTATGAAGTCCTGTCTCTTCTATGCGGCTGTTATAGCTGACTTCAACCACAACCTCCTTTATCTTATGCAGATTATGCTCCTCACATATACGCTTCAGTGAACCTGCTATTTTATCAAGCAAAAAGCTGTCATTCATGCTATATCACTCCCGGATTATTAAAATCACTCTTAACCCCATCATACCCTACACCTATTTTTTTAATACACCCATCTTGGGCAACGACAGCATGGGCAACCATTAAGCATTCCAGTCTCCCCCATTCTCTCGTCTATTCATTATATGACCCAGGGGCGTTCTTCATATCTCTTCCAATTAAAAATAACCTCTTGATCCACTTTATGACTGATCAAAAGGTTAATCATATTTATATTTTATAGAAAGCTAAGCTGCTCCACCCCAGCCGGTTCATAAACATCCATCTTGATTTTTATGCCTGCTTTTTCACACTCAGCCTGTAAAAACTCGTATAGCTGTTTTTCTCTTCTTGCTGGACAATAATATGCATCTCCAAAGCTTTTGACATAGCTTTCCCGCAATCCTGGGAAGCTCTTATCCAGTTGTTTGAAAAAGTATGTCCGCTGCCGATCCCGCAAGGTTACCCCCATCCAAGGCAGTATGTACTTGGCACCTGCATCCCTTGCCCTGCTTACGATATTGCGGATATTCTCCTCCGTATCGTTGATATATGGCAAAATCGGCATCATAAGTATACCTGTATAAATCCCATTTTGGGATAATTGCTTTATGGCGTCAAAACGCTCGGCAGAACCGGGTGCATTTGGTTCTATAACAGATGCCAGCTTATCCTCCCCGGTGGTTATGGTTATTGAGACTGCTGCATATATTCTGCTGATTTCCTGAAGCAAATCCATATCTCTCAGCACCAAAGTGCTTTTGGTCAAGACATGGACAGGAAACCCCTGCCTTCTGATGACTTGCAATGCACTTCTGGTCAATTGCAGCTCTTTCTCTACCGGCATATAGGGATCGTGCATGCTGCCTGTGCCAATGGTGCCCTTCACCCGCTTACCTTTCAATTCCTTCTCCAGCAGTTCCAAAGCATTTTCCTTATACTGTATTTCTTCAAAATCATCCATGCCGTAGCAGCTGCTCCTGGAGTCACAATAGATACAGCCGTGCTGGCAGCCCCTATACAGATTCATATTATATTTCAATCCAAACCAGCTGTCCTGCTTAACAGAAGAAATGATGGTTTTGGCCTGTATAGCCTTCATTTGCATCACCTGCCTTAGTTTCATATATAAATTATATCACTTGCATAAATAAATCACCTATACTGAATTGGAACTTCACAAGATTCCTCCGATATATTAATATAGTTCTATAGGAGGGATTCGGATGATACTGGAGAGAGAACAAATCCAACGATACCTTAGACATATTCTGATACCTGAAGTAAGCGGTCCCGGACAGAAGAAGCTGCTTGATTCCTCTGCATTGGTTTATTGCGACAGCCTAACTGACTCGGCTTTCATGCTATATTATCTTGCAGCTATGGGCATAGGTGAATTACATTGTTATGCAGAGCATGCCGCTGGACAGGAGCTGTTAATAGATAATCTTTTTAAGCTGAACCCTGATGTAAAAGTTTCAATTACAGCAGGTGCACCAACTTGCAATTGCAGCTGCAACCATAGAGTAGATATTGTGATTATTGCTTCAAAAAAGCCTGAAGTCCATATCGACTTTGACCTTTATTCCAATATACCGGTAATATTCACCGCTGCTGCGGGGGATCGCGGTTTTATTAAAACCAAGGCTGAAAAAGATGCTGCCTCGTCTGCGCTAAAGGAGCTATATTCCTTTTATACACAAAATAACAGTCAAGAATATTCCTTGTTTGCCGGAGCTGCTGCCAGCCTGACAGGTATTTTAGCTGCAGTTGAAACCATAAAGGCACTTTTGAAAATCGGTTTTCTATGTGAAGCAGCCCTGCAATTTGACTTGGCAACCTATGAATTTGTCTATGGCACAGCTCTTTCAAGACACAAATCATATTTTACCGACATGAAGCAGATATATCAAAAGCTTCGCAAGGCAAAGGCTCTGATTGTAGGCAGCGGCGGCTTAGGTTCACCTGCTGCATATATGCTGGCTTCTATGGGCATCGATATAGGTCTGGTAGACTTTGACACCGTCGAGCTCAGCAATCTAAACAGACAGATCCTGCATAACACCGACAGAATCGGCATGACAAAAGTGCAATCAGCGAAGGAATTTCTGTCAAAGCTTAACCCGGAGATTGAGATTGCTGCCTACGAGCAAAGGTTTTCAAAGCATAATGCCGAGCAATTGCTGAGTGGTTATGATATTATCATCGACGGATTGGATAATCTGGCAACTCGCTATATATTGAACGATGCATGCTACCTGCAGAAAAAAACCTTGATTGAAGCAGGCGTACTGGGCTTCAATGGGCTGACAACTGTAATCTTACCGGATTCAGGCCCCTGTTACCGCTGCACCTTCCCGGAGGAAACAGGTAAAAAACCTGTGCCTTCATGATCTGAAACAGGGGTACTGGGTGCAGTACCGGGCGTAATGGGTGTATTGCAGGCTGTGGAAGCCGTTCAGCACTTGACAGGCGTTGGCGATACCCTAGTAAATAAATTGGTGATGTTTGATGCATTGAACTTAGATATTACTGTACTTGATATTTCCAAGGACCCTGGCTGCATATTATGCGGCAACAGCAAGCTGCTGTAATTCTAAATAAGCAAATAAAAAGGCTGTCATTTGACAGCCTTTTTTGATATTCAAACTCTAAACTTATTATTTTTTCCATCTTTCAAAATATGCTTTGTTCTCAGCTAAGAAGTCTCCTGAAATAGTGATGGAATCTCCATCCTCGCTCTTATTTTCCTGCATGATCGGAACAGGATTGCATCCGCCTTTTACAACTTCTATATCATCCACGCCGAATACATTGCCGCAGTTCTGGCAAACCAATGTATCTCCAACCTGCTCGTAATATCCCTTTCCAGAATCGTAGCATACTTGGCAGGTATTCAGTGCTGTTCGAATGGAACCATCCTTCGCCTTCACAGCAATAATTTCCATGTAAGTGCCTGTCTCCTCGTATGGATAAAAGCTGGCCTTCTCCGTGATATCCGCTTTTTTTATTTTCAGGTCCTTGCCCTCCAGTGTCCCTTGAGCAAGGCTGCTGTTTGTTTGTGTGTTCTTTTCTGTGTTTTCTTGCGGCACTACAAACTTATAGCCTGCAAAAAGAATTATCAATATTGCTGCTATAGCTATGTAGATATTTAATCCTTGCTTTGATTTTGAATTGTTGCTATTTGACTTACTCAATCATTTCACCCTCTCCAATTATTTAATAGAAGTATACCTCAATATTATGAAGAACTTATGAAGACGCTGCAGAAAATAAATAAAGAAGTACAGCAAAAGCTTCCTTTGCTATACTTCTTTTCTATAACTAGCTTAATTGAAATAATGGTGTGCTCAAGTATCTCTCTCCTGTATCAGGCAGCAATACAACGATATTCTTCCCCTTGTTTTCAGGCAGTTTCGCTAATTCTGTTGCTGCAAACAGTGCTGCACCTGAGGATATTCCAGCCAGAAGCCCCTCAAATTTTGCCAGCTTCCTAGCTGCATCAAATGCATCCTCATGTCTGATCTTTATGATCTCATCGATGACTTCCTTGTTCAAAATATCAGGTACAAAGCCTGCCCCAATGCCTTGAATCTTGTGTGGTCCTGGGTTTCCGCCAGACAATACAGGTGAATCCATTGGCTCCACAGCTACTATTTTAATATTGGGATTATATTTCTTTAAAACCTCGCCTACGCCTGTTATTGTGCCGCCTGTTCCAACACCGGCTACAAATATATCCACCTTGCCGTCCGTATCTCTCCAAATCTCCTCTGCTGTGGTATTTCTATGGAATTCCGGATTTGCAGGGTTTTTAAATTGCTGTGGAATAAAGGCGTTGGGAATTTCAGCTGCCAACTCTTCTGCTCTTCTTATAGCACCCTTCATGCCTTCCGGACCTGGTGTCAAAACCAATTCCGCACCAAGGGCTGCCAGTAGGCTTCTTCTTTCCACGCTCATTGTCTCCGGCATTGTAAGAATGATTCTATAGCCTTTTGCCGCCGCAACAAGAGCCAATGCTATTCCTGTATTGCCGCTTGTTGGTTCAATGATGACGCTGTCTTTATTTAACAACCCCTTCTCCTCGGCATCCTTGATCATTGCGTATCCAACTCTGTCCTTTACGCTGCCGCCCGGGTTGAAGTATTCCAACTTTGTGATGATTGTTGCATCTATGTTGTTCTGCTTGTTATAATTTACAATTTCCAACATTGGTGTGTTTCCGATAAACTCTGTCAAACTCTTTTTAATATTCGTCATTTCATTTTCCTCCAAACATATTATTCCTATAATATTAATAGGGTTTAGTCTTTGATAAAAACTGTTTGCTCAACAGTTTCTCATCATCGTCTTATTCATTCGTATCTTATATATAAAACATATAATCCGTGTCCTGATTCATTTTATTGTATTCCTGCTGGAGCTGCTCCAGCGTAATGCTGTCTAGCAATAGATTGATGCTATTATCTATTTTTTCATATACACTCTGATTTATACATCGCTCCAAAACATCAGCATTACTATCTTCCTGTCCGTTTTTCTCCGCAATAGCCAAGTCACCTTCCAAAGCTCTAATGACGTTGCCCACTGTAATATCTTCAGCAGCATGGGCTAGAATATAACCACCTTGCGTTCCTTTGATGCTCTTGATTAAACCTGCTTTTTTCAATGCAGAAAAAATATGCTCAAGATATTTTTCTGAAACATTTTGTCTCTCTGCTATACTCTTTAAGTTCAAAGGCTCTCCAAGAGAGTATATTACCAAGTCCATCATGGCCTTCAAGCCATATCTTCCTTTTGTAGATATTTTCATTTTAATCACCTATCGTTCCTATAGGATTTATATTTTAATAATACCATGTATAGTAATATATTGTCAATATTAGATATTAAGAATATTAATATTTATTTGCATAAGCTGGAAAATCGATAGTTATAATAATTATAGCATCACACTGTACGCTATATATTAATTCAACAATATTTAGATGAAATGCCAGTAATGGCCGGAGGTTCAAAATGACAAATAAGCTATTGGAAATTATATCAGATGCGACAGCCTCAACTCAACAGGTAACAAATGATATACTGCTGCTGAAATTCACTATTGCTAATCTCTATATCATCGGCGAACCGAAGGGTGCGGACTCCAAGTGGATGCTGGTGGATACAGGACTGGCTCATTCTTTCAAAGCCATACTGGAAGAGGTCCATAGGCTATATGGGGAAAACTGTCCACCCCAAGCTATCATACTTACTCACGGACATTTTGATCATGTAGGTTCTGTAATTGAACTATCTGACTACTGGAATGTTCCTATTTATGCGCATAAATTAGAGCTGCCTTATCTGACCGGACAAAAGGATTATCCCCCTGCAGATCCAACTGTTGGCGAAGGTCTCATTGCCGAAATGTCCTTCCTCTTTCCAAATGAGGGAATCAACCTTGGCCATAGGATTCATCCGCTTCCCGACGACGGAAGTATACCGAATATGCTGGATTGGGAATGGATACATACCCCTGGACATACGCCAGGTCATATCTCACTATTTAGGAAATCGGATGGGGTATTGATTGCCGGCGATGCCATTACCACAGTAAAGCAGGAATCCCTTCTTTCTGTATTGACACAAAAACAAGAGCTAAATGGTCCTCCTGCATATTTCACTACCAATTGGAACGAAGCGGAAGAATCTGTGAAGAAGCTCCGACAGCTGAAGCCTACCCTAGCAATCACAAGTCACGGTACTCCCATGAAAGGCGAAGAGCTTAAGGTTGCATTAGAAAACTTAAGCACCCGCTTCCATCAGGAAGCTATCCCGGAACAAGGGAGATACGTATAATAAACGCTATGAATCCTGAGGCACAGGTAAATATTACTAGTCCTCAGGATTTTCTATTTTTATACCAAGGAGTTGCATCGTACAAAAGCGCTTGATATAATAATACTATTGTGATTCGACAAAATATTACACACTTAGCTGTATTTAATCTAATTTATTTTTATTTGGGGTGGTTATGTGGCAATAGATTTTTTGGCAAATGCAGGCATGCTGGTATCTTTCATAAGCATTTGCTATCAGCTTTTTAGAAACAAAGGGATTAATCCAACATCCTCTATTAAATATAGAGTCTTCTTAGGGGCCTTGATGGGATTGCTGGGCATCACATTGATGCTTTTCAGCATACATCTTCCAAACAACGTAGTCATCGACTTGCGCAATTTAGCAATAATCCTCTCCGCCTTCAATGGGGGCTGGATTTCTGCGGCAACATCATTTTTTATCATCGCTGCCTTCAGATTGATGATTAATGGGATTAATGCTTCATCCATAGCTGCTATTACCGTATTGGCACTAATCGTTGTTATATCCAGCATCGTTGCAAAATCTAATTTAAAGAACTCACTGAAATGGCTATTATCCGTTTCAATCTCGATTGCCTTATCCTGTATGGCGTTTACGGTAATAATTCATAATGTAGTTTTGAGAGACACCATCATACTATACTACTCAGCGGCTATTTCTTTTACAGCTATACTATTGTATTATTACATTGCCTACTCGGAAACGATATCCACAACCTATAGACGTTACAAGCATGAGTCAAAGAAAGATTTTCTAACAGGCTTAAACAATGTTCGTCAATTTGACAATCTATATAACGAGGTTACGGCAAGTGTAACAGCAAAGCAAGCAGGCGTTGCTCTTCTTTATATTGATATCGACTTCTTCAAAAGGGTCAACGATACTTATGGCCATAAGGACGGCGATCTGGTATTAAAAAAAGTGGGAGAAATATTGTCCGCCATCTGCAGGAACGAGGACATCATCTCAAGAAATGGAGGAGAAGAGTTCTCAGTAATTCTTACAGATTGTCCTATTTCTTGCGCCATGGATATCGCTGAACGTATTCGTAAAGCCGTAGAAACAGCATCCATCGTGCTTTCCAATCAAAAGGTGATCAATATTACAGTGTCTATAGGCGTCTCCTGCTATCCAAGTCCAACCGGCAATCTGGATGAGCTTATCGAAAATGCAGATGAAGCTTTATATGAAGCAAAGAAAACGGGCAGGAATAAAATCACATTATATAGTTCAAAATAGCAACACACTTTGGCTCTTCGCCAAAGTGTGTTTTTCTACATACTGCTTCCATCTTCCACAGTTAACTCATTCTCCTGCTTTTTATTCTTAGCCCGCTGCTTTATCTCAATAAAAATCCAAATCAGTATCGGCAGAAATACTTGAAAGGGTAATGCGTAGTAAGGCCATACCTTAAAAGCCCACTCAAACATCTCCATGATGCTTCCATACAAATTATGGGATAAGTTCACCATAAGCAAGCCTACAGGCATAACCAATATTCTGTAGTCATCAAAGCCTAATATCCTGCTCAAACCTTTTGAAGCTGCCATCATGCATACCGATATTTTTATGAAGCCTGAAAGCAGGAATACTATGGTTACAGCAATTTCCATGCGCTGAAGGAAATTGCCGATATTGACCCTGCTTATTGCTGAATAGGATGGAAAATATACCGCTTTTATGGTAGCAGGACCAATCACCATGATATTTCTAAGTGAAATAAAAAGAACTACTGCACCACTTAAGAGCAAAGCCGGAATATATGCTTTATACGAGGATTTTTTGTGCTGCAGGGCAGAAAAAACCATCATAAACACAACCGTTTCTGCAAACGGGAATGTAATGGCAGACAAAATTCCAGGCAATATCTTTCCAAATCCCTCGCCCAATATAGGCAAGAGATTATCCGTATCCATATTCGGCATTACCAAAAAACTAAACAGTATGATTAAAGCCATTACGAATATTATAAAGTACTCACTGCATTTGGCAATTACCTCAATGCCGGCTTTTGCACCCCATATGCAAAGAAGCGCAAATATGATCATAGGTACAATCCTTGGCGTTTCCGGCAAGGCTACCGTAATAATAAATTCTCCGAAGTTGATCAATACCAAGGCGCCTAAGTGGAACGCAAACCAAATGAAAAACAGGCTGATGAATTTCCCAATCAGCTTCCCGAAATTTAATTCAAGAATCTGGAATAGATCCTGTCCGGGAAATAGAGATAAGATCCTTGAATAAATCAACACTAGGGGAACTGTTGCAATAATCCCCAGACCTATGGATATCCATGCACTTCTGCCGGCTTCTCCGCCGGTGCCCATTACAAGCGTACTGCCGAAAATGAAAAGTATTACAAGCTTCATTCCTTGACCATCAGATATCTTTTCTTTATTCAATTACCATAGCTCCTTTCATTTTCCCATCACCATAAAAACCATCTGCTTTATAGGCCCTGCAGGGCTAGGCATTTCGTCAACATACCCGCTGGCAATGCCTATTGCACAGGATGCCGCCATTAGGCTAAAATATACAACCCGCTCCATTTTGTCCAGACGCTGATTAGTGGCCTTTAAATCTAATATCGCAAAGACAGTATAAGATAAAATCATCATCACAAACATGTTTATTCTCCTTCTTTTAAAGGCGTCCTAGTTGTTGCACTTCCCCGAATCTTAATATTGGCATTTACCTCCAATTCCAATTCTGAATAATACTCACGCCAGTTGTCCTTTATCTGACTCCAGACTTGAGGCAGCTTCATATCAATCCGTCTTCCAAAGCCAAATATATCCGATTTATGTTCGTCTCTGACCTTGGTGTACATATCCATAATATCCTTTTCCAGCTGTTTTTCAGCAATTTCTTTAAGCTTTTGCTGCCCCGAGCTGCTGATGAAATCTGTTGGGCCTTCTATCTCCGCAATATTAACCACCAAATCAATGTCTACCTTCATTTTGAGTCCGTTATCCTGAACCATCGGTGTGATTTTGCTCTTGCTCCTATAAATCTCAAGGGTAACGTCCTCTCCTTCTTTTACGACATCTTCGACTACAATTAGCCCGCCCTCTACCTCATCTCTTAACCACAGTACACCCTTTGTCTCCGATACACCCAGCACATCCACCATCTTCTTTCCATTGAAAACAGCTGTGCCTTCAATTTGCGGAGTTTTAGTCCCTTTTTGCTCTATCACGCGCACGGTAGGCAGTATAGGTGAAACCTGTTCATAAAACAGCCTGTCAAAGAATTCAAAAATCTCTATTTGAGGAAATCTGCTTATGGATCGTTGAGACCTCATCATATCATCTAATTCAAAGGATACAATGGGCCTAAGCATACCTTTGGTCTGCAGCACCTCTTTTGCTGTCTTTTCCATAGAAACCAACAGCCAAGCGTCCTCTCTTGCCTCAGCATCCCGAAATAGAAAATCCAGATATTTCGTTACATCCTGCTTTGCAATTTCCTGGCTTAATATGATTGCCTTTGCATGACTCCAATAGATTTTTTTACCTTGTATGGTTATGCCTCTTCTTACTGCATCAAAAAAGGTTTTACCGGTAGTCTCAATCAATACCGGTTCATAAGTTACTTGTCCATCTCCCGCAATACTGACTATTTCAATTGTTATACTCTCAGTACCATCTTCATTCAAATCTATGGCTGCACCAGCTGCAATGGCTAATTGTTCTACCTCTCTATAATTCCAGCAGCCCGTAAGAACGATACAGCATAAAACAAGTATAAAAATCAGCAATAAACCTCTATTCATCTTCACCTTTATCACCGGCTTCCGTCTCATTACTTATTCTCTTCCTGTTTTTCTGAACAACTAAATTAGGCCTGCTTTTCATTTTTTTCCAGGGCGCCCTAATCATGGTATCCTTGGCATCTGATTTCTTAAAGGTTCCTATATTGACCATATAAGGAATTCCATAGCTTCTTAAGGAGGCCAAATGAATAAACATCCCAATCACCGCAAACAGATATCCGTATAATCCGATGAAGGCCGCAGAAAACAAAAATATGACTCTGATTATGATCATTTCACCCTGCATCCTTGGTATGATATAGCTTGTTATTCCGGTCAAAGCCGAGACTATGATCATGGGCGCACTGACAAGCTTGGCCTCAACTGCAGCCTGACCGATAACCAGTGCTCCAACGATGCTTATAGTCTGACCTATTACAGAGGGCATTCTTACACTGGTCTCCCTAAGTAGTTCAAATACAAAAAGCATTAATACCGCTTCTACAAAGGTTGGAAAAGGCACGTTTTGTCTTGAGCCAGAAATACTCAAAAGCAGCTGCGTCGGTATCATTTCCTGATGAAAGGTAACCAAAGCAACATAGATGGCCGGGACGCTGGAGGCAAGAAAAAAGCCTATCCACCTCATGATTCTATTAAAGCTTGCATAATAAAAATTACTATAGTAATCTTCATTTATATTAAAATACTCCGCAAATACAAATGGCAGTGTTATTGCAACAGGTGTTCCATCACATAGTATAGCGACCCTGCCCTCTAGCAGCTTTCCGACAATTACATCGGGGCGTTCCGTTACCCCTACAGTTTTGAAGGGGGTGGCAGGTGTATCTTTAATAAACTCTTGCAGATAATTCGCATCCAGAACTGCATCCATATGGATTTTATTTATTCTCCGCTCTACCTCTTCCACAATCTTCTTATGTGCAATATTCTGCAAGTAACAAATGCATATTTTTGTTTTGGTTTCTTTCCCAAGTTCCTTGAATTTGAGTTTTAAGTTTGAGGTCTGCAGTTTCTTTCGAATCAGCATGATATTTGTAGAAATGTTTTCTGTAAAACCTTCTCTGGGGCCGCTGATTACCTTCTCATTCTCAGGTTCTTCCACACTTCTTTCAGTGGACTTGGAGGTATCAATAATGATTGCCTTATTAAAATCACTTACAAACAATACCGTGCTTCCCGCCAGTAAATCCTGAATGATGGATTCCAATTTGGCGTTTTGGTATACGTTGGCTGCCGATATTATTTCTTTTGTCAACTTATCAAGTATATGGTTAACGTCCCAAGCTGCATCTATATCTGTTGCAGCTACAGGCTTAATGATTTGGTCGTGTATGGAGTTTTTGTCTGCCATTCCTTCTATATATACAATCCAAAAACATAAATCAGGATTGTTTTTATTGCAAAACTCCCTAAAGGTAAAGGTTTCGTCCTCCCCAAACATGTTTTTCAACTCGTTTAAATTGCTTTCTGCATGCTCTTTCCTACCCATAATATTCTCCTATTTAAGCCAAGAATCACTACTTATTATTCATTAAAAGATGCAAAGCTATACGAATCTTCCTCATCTTGCAAAATAAAAAGAAGCACCGCTTTCGCAGTACTTCTTTATGCTATAGTATGCTATAATTCACTTGCCTGCATGCTTTGATGCTTATCATCCAAGTGTCTCAGCTCAAGGAATAAAAATATGCCTGTTACAACAGATGAAACCAGGTCTGACAGCGGTCCTGCATACAAAACGCCTTCCAGCCCGAAAAAGCTTGGCAGAATAAGCATAGCAGGTATCAGGATCAAGACCTGTCTGGATAAACTCAGCAGCATCGCCTGTAGCGGCTTTCCAACAGCCTGAAAATAGTTGGCCGATACAATCTGAAAGCCTATAATCGGCATAAAAATCAAGAATACCCTCAATGCATGAGCCCCAAATGCTATTAATGCTTCATCCTTCGCATTGAATATGGATATCAGTGGTGCCGCAAACAATCTGGTTATTATAAAACCAAATACTACAACGATAGTTGCTGCAAATATCCCAAGCTTTAAGGCCTCTTTTACACGGTCGTATTTTTGTGCGCCGTAGTTGTATCCTATAATAGGCTGAACCCCTTGGTTAATGCCAAATATAGGCATAAGAAACAGCATGGTTATGCTCATAACTGCGCTCATACCTGATACCGCTACGTCGCCTCCGTAAACTGAAAGACTTCTGTTCATGATTGCGTTTAGTATGCTGGCAGCAAACTGCATCAGGAACGGCGCCATGCCCAAAGCTGTTATTTTGCCTACTACATGGGGCTTCAACCTGTAGTTTTTAATACGCAGCTTCAGTGTGCTTTTACCATAGAGGAAATGATACAGAACCCATATGGCCGACACTGCCTGAGACAATATGGTGGCATATGCCGCTCCCGCAATGCCCCAACCAAACACAAATATGAACAATGGGTCAAGCAGCGTATTTAATACCGCACCAATAAGCATTGTCATCATCGCAATTTGAGGATTGCCCTCAGATCGTATGAAGTTATTCATACCCATTCCAACAGATTGGAATACCGCACCAAATAATATGATGCGCAGATAAGCTCTTGCATAAGGCAGCACTACCTCACTAGCCCCAAAAAGCTTTAGCAGCGGATCCATAAAAATCAATCCGGCAACTGAAATTACAGCAGTAAGCGCTACCAGCAGCACTAGGGCATTGCCCATAATCAACTCTGCCTCTTCCTTCTTCTGCTCACCCAACCTAATGGATACTAAGGAATTTGCGCCTATACCGATGAGCATTGCAAAGGCCATGAGTACTAACATGACCGGAAATCCTATTGCTGCCCCCGCAATCCCCTCAGAGCCGACCCCATTACCGATGAATATTCTATCTACAATGTTGTATAAAGCATTTACCAGCATACCAATAATTGCAGGTATAGAAAACTTAACCAGAAGATTAAATACTTTACCTTCTCCTAATTGCTTTGATCTATCCAATACAATTCTCCCTTCAATCTTATATTAAATCAGCTCGACAGTTGCAATATACTGCAGCCGTGCATAATTTCCATTCTTTTCCCTGCTGAACCTTATCATTTTCCCTTGCGCTCTCGCCGCAAGCTCTAAGTGACTTAAAGCGATTCCAACATCCAGCATGCTTATATCACCTAACAGCTTTTTTGCAATAAAATTGCCGGGTCCTTCACAAAACACCTGTGCTTTATGTCCTTCTACCACAAACCTCCATGGCTGCATATTGGCCGCAGAGGGGGCAATTCTAACCGCTTCCAAAAGTTCTTTCCAGGCTGAATCATAATCGCCTAGAACAAACTCCGAAATCTGCTTGCGCTTTGCTTCTTTCATGTCTTTTCTATATAGATTTCCTTCGTCCATGGCGTATCCTATGGAGATCATTACTATGTATCCATGGTTCTCTGGTACACAAATGGTTTCACGCAGCTCATACTCCTTGACATGTCCGCCCAGCCAGCAGGTGGCAATCCCCATATTTGTAAGCTGCAGCACTACATTTTCAACGGTATAGCCTGCATTCTCCATATAGCCGGCCTTTAGCTCAGAGGTTACTATCAAATAATGAGGCGCTATCACCTTACCAATATTTCCCACTATCCCTGACATTATACCATGGATATGCCTGCCCTCTTCAATCAAAGCTATCTTAAGTCCTATCTCCTTATACAGCCTCTCAGATTCGTCACATATTGCACTGATTTTATCAAGCTGCTCCGGTGATAGTTTCTTATCTGAATATTTTCTGATTGACTTACGTTTATAAACCGCACTCATCAATTCCATATAAACGCCCCCCTATGCATTCAGATTCTCGATAATCCTGTGCAGAAACTTCTTAAGCTGTTCTAGCTCAGTCTCATCAAAATCCTTTGTAGCTTTAGACATGGTCTGTTCTCCCAATATCTCCAATTCAGGCATCAAAGCCTTGGCCTTATCCGTAAGTAGTATGATTTGCGAGCGTCTATCCTTTGGATTGCATGCTCTGCAAACCCAATCCTGCTTGACGAGCCTTTCAATCATACATGATATTGTCGGCCTGTCCGCATGAAGCCTTTCAGCGATGGCAGCAGGAGTAAGACGTTGAAGCATCTCAGCTTCCTCCTGAAACAACCTTTCAGTTATGTAAATATCCTTGATTAGGCCAAACTGTGCAGCCGTTATCCCTTCTGCCTGCAGCGCATTTGTTAAATCCCACTTGGTCATTCGCGCTGCTTTGCTTAACAGGTAGCCTAAATTATTGCTGTGCTCCATGAAACCCTCCTATATCTATATAGTTAGCAGACTAATCATTTACATCCGTATAATTAGTATACTAACTATTTTTACACAAAGCAATAAAAATTATTCCGTTTCATGCTTTCCGAAAATCTGATACTAGCAGAATTTCTTTCTATACGGCATATAATTACATATATTTAGATAAGGGGGTATCACATTGTACAACAAGGAGGATCTTTTATTCTGGACCGGAATAATGAGAGATCATGCTAACTTCCAAGTGGACACATTAGCGCCGAAAGAACATGCTTTCATTGAAAAATCTACTTACTTCATGGAGCTTTTTAAGCAGTTCAACTTGGAAATCCAGAATTCAGACAGTATAAAAAAGACCTATCCGAAGCTGCTGAATGGTCTAAAATGCTTTATCGATTATAAAAGGGGCATCTTGGCAAATCAGCTTCAATGCACCATAGCCATCAATCTTCCTCCAAACAATATCAATCATCAAATCATAGAGGCCAACCAGTTTATGATGCTATTGACAACACCTGCACCAAAGCATATGGATGCTAATATGAAGACTATGATGTACACCGAACAGCTCAAGCAATGGATTTCTGATACTGCATTTCATGCTTCCTTGCTTTCAGCGGTGCTGGATCCGGTGGAAGAAATGCAAATTCAGCAGGCTATGGGCTTCAAAATGAATCTTCAAAAGCTGTATATAAAGGCTTCAGAGGTCCAAATTATGCTGATGCATACCGGCTTGGCAGACGGCGCCTTGCTGCAGCTTAGCAACGAATCAATACTCATGATGACTGAATTCATACTGTTCTGCGAGAAGATCAAGGAACTTCGCCAGGCTTGTAAAATTCTAGCTCAAGGGACCTTTACCCCTCTTGTGCCTGATCATTTCATCAGAGAGCAGCAGCATTGGATTGAAAAGATCAAGGAAAATATAAAATAGGGTGACTCATGAAAGCCACCCTATTTTATATTTTTATTAGCTTAAACCTAATCTTTTGCGTCTTGAAATAATATGTGCTTCTATGTTGTTTGCAACCTCAACCGGATCATCACCAAGGGCAACCTTACCGCCTGTCAGGCCTTCAACGTCTTCTGTCAAAAGCTTTGCAAGATTTGGTGCGCCGGTTACAAATGGAGTAGGTGAAAGGTGTGTATAAGCGCCGTAAGCTACAGCAAATATACCATCAATTGTTGCCTTTTGCTCCATCCACTCCGGTGCAGTTACTGCAATTGGAAGATCCGGAATATCCACATCCAAATGGTCCGCCAAGGCCGTAACCAGCATGGATATTCTTCCTGTATCCGTGCAGGTGCCAAAGCTTAATACCGGAGGAATCTTCAGCAGATTGCATACTGCTTTTAAACCTTCTCCCGCCATATCAGCAGCCTCTAGACTGCAAAGTCCTGCCACTTCCAAACCATGGTTGCCGCAGCCGCCGGCTACCACTAAGATATCTCTCTTAACTAATTCTTTTGTTAAATTAACAGTATTCCAATCATGAGGGCCGTTTCTTAAGGTTGCACAGTTCGCCAAGGCTACGACACCTTTGATTTTGCCCGCAGCGATTACTTCTACCAGTGGATCCAATTTATTGCCCAAAGCGCCTAGCACAGCTTCAGTGGAGAAACCTGCTATGGCTTTTTGTATTTTCTTCGGTACCATTGGCTTCACTTTGCCATGACGTTTTTGGAAGTTTTCAATACCCACCTCAATCAATCTTTCAGACATTCTGTCCGCATCGGCAGGGTAATATGGCATCTTCTCTTGAATACGCGGTACTCCGATGATTGTGCTTATTGCAACAAGTGCTACTTGATATTTCTCCGCATAGCTGTCAATTGCTGGAGGCGAGCAGTTCTCTTCCATCGCCAGAACGTCAATACCGCCTGTAGCAAGCATTGGTTCAATAGCCAGCCAGTTGCCCATCAAACCTACAAATACATCATCCATAGGATATCTTTGCAGAAGTTCTTGACCGGTTTCGATAGAGCCAATTACTCTAATCCCTTTGGCTCCTACTGCCTTTCCTCTTGCCTGGTACTCTGGCGATCTCAGTTTTTCTATAGTCAGCGCACCAATCCATGGCTGATGTCCGTTAAATACGATGTTGATATAGTCAGGGTCAATAATTCCCAGGTCCGTATTTACCTCATGAGGCATAGGTGTTCCAAATATGATGTCCTGAACCATCTCCAGGCCGATTTGTGAATTGTAGATGGTGGCTAAACCCAGACGCAGCGCTTTTACTGCCAGTGAAACATAGTCGCCGTCTACGTTTGTCAAACAGCTTGCCACGCAGTTTTGCTCTTCATGAACTGTTCCTGCAGGATACATGTTCAGCTTTTTCCAAACTTCTTTTCTCTTCCTTGGTGCAAAGGCCTCTACCATCAGGTTTCTGTCTTCGATTCCGATGTGCTGCTGTGCTTCAAGAAGTTCAGCCAGCTGTACCGCCATCTTATTGATATCCTGATTAGTATCTATGCCAAGCTTTTCGCACATCCATCTTAATTTGTTCTCATCCTTTATCTTAAAGGTTGTTTTGCCTTCTCCGATAGCCTTAAGGGTTCTATAAGCCTCATAGGCATGATGACTATATGTACCTGCTCCTAATGTGTTTTGGATCAACAGCTTTCTCATAGCATTTGCATCTGGTCCTATGCCGCAAACACCTTTATCAATGCCCTTTTCCACATTCCATCTGCATGGTCCGTGAGAGCATAGTTGACAGCTTAAACCTTGCAAGCAGAACTTACAGCGAATTTTTTCCTGCTGTGTCCAACGGTCAAAAACATTGGTCATGCCGTCTTCTCTAATTCTTTTCAGCATTTCTTCCACAGAATCATGATAGCTTACACGGCCTTCTGTTTTTTCAAGTATTGTTTCTCCCATTAAATAAGCTCCTTTCATTAATAACTGCATTTGATATTTCCATAGATTTCAATATTATTATCTCGAATGAAACAAATAATATACTCAGGCAATCTTCTTGATTAAAAAAAGCAAAGCACCAATCATTTTCGCAAATGTGACGCAAATCACATGAAAATGCAAATTTTGGCTTTATAATAAAACCATAGAAGCAAGAATGAAATCTTGTATAATGCAAAACCTAATACTGTAAATGCATATTGGAGGGATTTAAATGAATCATACTTTTACAGCTGCTGATTCAATCGGCAACATCGTTGTAAATTTCCCAAAAGCGATAGAAACCTTTAAGGAATATAATATTGACTTCTGCTGCGGGGGACACAGACCTCTTGCAGATGCTTTAAAAGAGCTTAACCTGGATGAAAGAGCTGTTTTGGACAGGATCAATCAGGAATATGAAAGCTTCAAAGACAGCATGGATTCTGATATTGATTGGAGAACTGCGTCTTATACAGAATTGATAGATTATGTTGTGCAGAAGCACCATAGCTTTTTACAAAATGAGTTGCCTGTAATCGGACAGCTGGTTGCAAAAATATTAAGGGTCCATGGCGAGCATCATGTAGAGTTGGCAAAGGTTCACAAGTTATTCAACGCTCTTAGGACAGAATTGGAATCTCATTTAATCAAAGAGGAAGAAACGCTCTTCCCAATCATTAAGCAATATGAGAAAAATCCATCTCCCGAGTTGTTGGATAAGGCATTGAAAACCATTCAGGAGTTGGAAGATGAGCATACAGGTGCAGGAGATATATTAAAGGAGCTTCGAAAAATCACAGAGCAGTATATGACACCTGCAGATGGCTGCCCAACATATGGCCTGACCTATCAAAAGCTCTATGAACTTGAATCAGATTTATTCCAGCACATTCATATGGAAAACAACATCATGTTCCCAAGGCTGCAAGCTTTAAAGGGAGCACATACCCACTAAAAGCAAAGCTTCAATCCATAGCGTCAAAAACTATGAATTGAAGCTTTTTTGTTATAACCAAGGCCAATATATCAGGCCATAGGAGTGATACCCTGCCAGCAGCGTATTTACACCAATATAGGTAAACAGAATTGATGCAAAACCTATAATGGCATACCAGGCTGCCTTTTTATTTCTCCAGCCCCTATTCAAGCGCACATGAAGGTACAGTGCATAGATGATCCAGGTTATGAAGCTCCAGGTTTCTTTTGGATCCCACTGCCAATATCTTCCCCAAGCTCGTTCCGCCCAAATGGCGCCAGTTATGATCACCAGAGTAAGCATAAAAAAGCCAAAGGTAATGGCCTTATAGCTTATGTTGTCCAGGATGCTTAACTGCGGCATATGTGCCCTGGTGAAGTCATCCTCTTTGATTTTATCACGAATAAGATACATGATGGAAACCGCACAAGCAACTGCAAAAGATCCATAGCTGAGTACAGCCGTACTGACATGGACCACGAGCCACTTGCTTTGAAGTGCAGGCATCAATGGTCTGATTTCAGAAGACTGCAAAGCAGCATAAAAAGTTACAATCAATATCAGGGGAGTTGCAAACACCCCTAGGGTTCTTATCTTATAGCGCAGCTCAAAGCCTACAAAAAATAGTGATATTCCCCATGCAAAGCTTGTTGCAAATTCATATTGGCTGGTCAAGGGCAAATAGCTGGTTTGCACGGTCCGCATTGCCAATGCCCCCGTATGAAACAAAAGACCTGCTCTGACTAGCCAGCTGCCATAAGCAGAATACTTCAGCCTTTTGGAAATGTAAAATGTGATGTAGGCTAAGGCTGCCAAGCTATATAATATCAAGGCTGCCAAAAACCCTTGTTTTTCACCGAACATCTATGCCTTCCTCCTTTTTGTTTAAGAACAGTCTTATTTTCTTATCTCTCACTTTATTATTCTCCATTGCTGCAATTTCTTTGCTTCCATATATCACAAGCCCATTATCCTGCTGCATCACAGCCAATATGCCGGGTTTAAAGTAAAAGGTGAGAAGCAGCCCACCCAGCATAAGGAGTCCACCTAGGGCTGCACCCAGCTGACCTTGCATTTTGTTGACCTGCAGGTATGTATATCTTCTGAATTCATCTATGCCAAAGCTGTATTGATTCCACTTAATCGCATCTCCGGGCTTTACAATATCCATCTTTACCAACTCATTTCGATAATACACCGCATAAAGCATGGCAGGATTATTGGGGCGATCAGACTGTGTAACAAAACCATTCTCAGTAGCAGCAAAATCAGGATAAAACCGCATAAGGGCAATTCCTATTTTTTCATCCGGCACATGGGAAGCAGCCTTCTCATAAAGGATTCCGCTCTTTATCAGCTCCGCGCCCTTATAAATTTTACAATCTGCAGCCCAGCCCATACCTGTTTGATAGAAGCTATAACCGTTATATCTTAGGGGATTGTTGACATTTAGGCTGCCTGACACCAGCTTTCTTCCGCCTTGGTCCAGCAGCTCCAGTTTTGTTGTATACTGTGAAACTGATCCGTCTGCTCTATATTGCACATCAAATTCTTTTATTTCGGTGCGGTAATTGGTTCCCTCCAGAGGCATGGCTTCTCCCGGCACACCATATACGTCACCTGTAAAAAAAGTAGCTTGGCCGTAGATATAAAACAATATAACCAGCATAATCCCCAGGTGAAGAAACCAAGAGCCAAAATGTCCAAGCTTGTTTTTTGAAAAATAGTACACGCCATTCCTATGCTTATGCTTTTGTATACCTGAAACACCATACAACCTGCAAATTCCTTTAAATAAATTCAAGTCCGCTTTCTGTTTCCCGAGGGGGTATATGCCTAACCTTACTAAGGCGCTTGTATCAGGTACATTTCTCATTTTCTTTACGATTTTCCCCAGCCTTACGGTGCTGCATAATAGCAAATTCAATGATAAAGCAGTAAAAAGTCCTGCAAACAGCACTGAAGTATAAATACGATGCAGCCCCAAGGATAAAATCAGCTGTGCCATGTACGCCGAATAGCTTTCCGAATAGAACTGCGGTGCTCTCCCTTGAGGCAGAACCGTTCCAATGACGGACAGTATCAATATCAGAACCAGCAATAAAACCCCAAACCCCATGGATTCAAAGAACTTAATCTTTTTCATCATGCCGCTGTCTTTCATAAATCCTCCATAAAAAAACTACAATTCTATGACTGTATTTACTGCCAGTCATATAATTGTAGTTTTGCCAGCTTTTTCCGTTCTAATACCTATAGCTTTTCTAAGATATCCAATGCCTCATCCGCATATTTTTCCGCATCCTTCAGAGCGTTTTTGGCCTTTTCTTCATTATGGAAGCCTGTGCTGTTTTCTACAAACACGAAGTCCCATCTATATTGGGCTTTTCTATGCAGACTTCGAAGTTTCTCAAGAGTCTTGTCATCCAGCTTATTCTCTGTTATTGCCGCTGTCAAATCTTGCGTCAGCTTAACCAGCTTGTCGCTGATATCCACCTCCATCTTGTCAATCTCTTTCTGAACCCTTTGGACATCCACAACCAATTCCTTCGCCTTGGTGCCATGGCACTTGCCGCAGGACTCTTCCGGGGTCTTTAAAGGACTCTTAGCCCAGTGGGATCTGTACTCCTTGCCATTTTCCGCTACAACAGGCATATGGCAATCTGCACAGCCTACCAGCATTGCATCATGTCCGCTGCCGGAATACATTTCAAACTCAGGGTGCTGCACCTTAATCAGGTGCGTACCGGTTCTTGGATGCTCCCAATCATAGAAGCCTCTTTCGTCATAGTAAGCCTCGATCTCATCCACGCCAATACCCTTATCCCAAGGCAGGATAACCTCCTTGGTCTTCTTATCGAAATAATATTCAACATGGCATTGTGCACAAGCTTGCGTCTCTGGTTTAGGCTCATTTTTTAGAAGTTTGATTCCCTCAGCAAAGTGAGGAGATGTAATCTGTATCTTTTCGCCTGGATTATTTCTGTGACAATTATAGCAGGTTATTCCAAACTCAACATTCTTCACAGTTTCCTGAAAATCTTTGGCAAATACAGCTTCCCCCTGCTCCACAATCAACTTCTCATACTCTGCGGTTTTACACGCCAAGCAGGAAGCCCCTGGCTTTGGTCTTGCGGTGTTAATGACATCCTCCTTGGCATAAAAGTGCCCTCTGGCCTGATAATACTCCTTGCCAAAACCCGTTCCTTCATAGAGTATCTTAATGTTCGGATTCTCCTCCAAATAATCTATAGGATGGGATCCTCCCAAATCAGCGCTTTCCTTTGTATTATCCCCTATCATAGAGGTCTTCATAAAGGATTGATAGATTAATGGATACTCATTTTTCCATGTCTCAGGATCCAAAATCATTTTATCCACCGGTGGTATATCCGGATTTACAGCTTGCGGCGGTTGTACAGGGGGCTGCTGCGGGGGTGTCTGCCGCTGTGCGCAGCTGCATAAGGTGAGTATTGCAAGAATTACAATAGCAGTCAATAAAACTCTTTTCATAGTTACACTCCTTTCTTTACATATCTAATACTGCGGTATTGGGTATGTGTATTATAAAGTGGCCGCCAAACGGCGTCCAAACTCCATGCATTGCTCAATTCCCGCCTCATCCGGGTACCATAACAGCTTCAAGCCATCATCCACCAAATCAAAGCCTGCTTTTTTCAATTCTTCACTCAAAACACCTACAGATTCGCCGCTCCAACCATAGCTGCCAAAGGCTGCTGCCTTCTTACTTTTGAAGGCCATCCCCCTCATCATTTCCAACAACCCGTCCATGGAATACAGTATTCCCTTATTGACTGTAGAGGAACCTGCAAGCACAAGCTTAGACTTGAAAATCTCCGTAATGATATCGTTCTTATCTGTTTTTGCTGTACTATAAAGCTTTATGGCAACATCTCCCCTGGTTCTCTTGATGCCCGCCGCTATGGCCTCTGCCATCTTCTTTGTGGCATCCCACATAGAGTCATAAATCAGTGTAACTTGATTTTCCTGATAATCCTTTGCCCATTCCATATACTTATTGACAATTTGCAGAGGATTGTCCCGCCAAATTACGCCGTGACTGGTGCAAATCATATTAACAGGCACATTGAGTGCCACAACCTCTTCGATTTTTTTCTCAACCAGTTTGCTGAAGGGTGTCAGAATATTGGCATAGTACTTGATTGCTTCCTGATATAATTCTGCTTGGTCCACCAAATCGTTGTACATGAATTCCGATGCATAATGCTGCCCAAAAGCATCATTGCTGAAAAGTATGCTATCCCCGGTTAAATAGCAGAACATGCTGTCAGGCCAATGCAGCAGCCTTGCCTCAATAAAGATGAAATCCTTGCTGCCAATATGAAGCCTATCGCCGGTTTTGACCTCTACAAAATTCCAATCCTTGTGATACTGCCCCTTTAGGGATTTCACTGCGTTTGCCGTACAATAGATCGGGGTATCGGGTATCTCTCTCATCAATTCTGGCAGAGCTCCGCTGTGATCAGGCTCTCCATGGTTCACGATGATATAATCTATCTTGTTTAAATCGATCTCTTTTTTCAGGTTTTCTACAAACTCCTTGGCATATGGGCTCCAGACTGTATCTATTAAAACAGTTTTCTCATCCCTTACCAAATAGGAATTGTAGCTGCTGCCCTTATGGGTGGAGTATTCCTCTCCGTGGAAGGTGCGAAGAGACCAATCAATTTTTCCTACCCAAGTCACATGATCATTCATTTTAAAGCTCATATATTTTCCTCCATTGTAACGATGATTTATTACCAGTATTGTCAGATTTATTATTATCAACAATGAAATTTTATAACCATAATTCTGCATTGACCAAGTTGTATTCCTTATATTTCCAATTTGTGCAGAATATAATTTAAGGAATTTGATAAAGAGGTGGTCCCGATGAAGGCTGAAACATTCAAGCCGTATCCTATGTTAATGATAGTATCCATGGTTATATTTACCTTGTTCAAAATCTGCTTTATGTATGCAAACACCCTGGTCCCCCACAATCTGCTTTTTTCATTTGCAAGAACAGCCGCTGCACTTATAGCTCTGTATCTTCTGCTTACCTGCATATTGGCGAGCAGAAGCTTCATACTCCAGCTTCTATTCCACGAATTGCTTGCCCTTATTGTTTTAGCTGATATCCTTTATTTCAGATATTTCAACAGCCTGCCCCTGGCAACAGATTTGCAGCTGCTGCCCGTCATACCGGCTATATGGGATAGCATCATGGAGCTTTTCCGGCCTACCTATTTGCTATTATTTGCGGATGCTGTACTTCTGATTATCTGCCGTTTAATTTGGGGCAAAAATATACGCTTTCCAAAAAAGAGCTTACGGCCGCTACTTATTGCCGCAACGGCCTTTCTATTGATCATAGTCCTTGATTTCACATGCTTCGGTTCAAAAAACTGCTACCAAAACTTCAATAGCTTTGGACTGCTGCATTTTCATGGCAGCCAAATAGCTGAAATGATGAAAAGCAGAGAGGCTTACACCAATCAGACTCTATTGGTAAAAGATATCGAGGACGTTTCCAAAAGCTACAGCAGCCCGCCAAAATACTTTGGCATTGCACGGGATCGAAATGTCATCATCATTCAGGTAGAAGCCCTGCAAGGCTTTGCAATCAACAGATACTACAACGGGCAGGAGATTACCCCCAACTTAAATAGATTGATTAAGGAGGATACCTTATACTTTGACAGCTACTACCATCATATTGCCAAGGGTGGAACCTCCGATGCGGAATTTACAACCCTCAACTCCATGTATCCATCCTCTGATGTTCCATCCTATACCAAGTATGCAGAGAAGAAACTGATGGGTCTACCCAAAATACTGCAGAATAGGGGCTATTCCACTTTGGCCTTTCATGGTTTTCAACCGGAGTTTTGGAACAGGGCTTCCATGTACCCTACACTAGGCTTTGACAAATACGTAAACAGCAGTGAATTAAAAAAAGATGAGGTAATAGGCTGGGGAGTCAGCGATAAATCCTTCTTCAAGCAGGTTGCAGGATATTTAAGCAGGACGAAGGAGCCTGCCTTGGCCTTTGCAGTTACACTCTCCAACCATTACCCCTATAACCTGCCTGATAGGTATAAGCTCCTAAAACTGCCCAACAAGCAAAGCACCTTTATCGAAAGATATATGCAATCCATCAATTATACAGATGCCTCCATTGGAGTGTTTATAAATGAATTAAAGAAGAAAGGCCTCTATGACAACGCCATCATAGCAATTTACGGAGATCACCATGCCATAAGCAATCGTAATCCCAGATTGATGGAACAGATGAGCAAGCTTCTAGGCTATAGATATGATGAGGAAGAGATGGCAAACATACCGCTCATTGTTCATATTCCTCATTCCAATGTCACTGAAACAGTTTCGACAGTAGGCGGTCAATTGGACTTTATGCCTACCATGCTGAACCTTTTGGGCATCATGGAAGGAAACATTAAGTTCTATGGTCAGGATCTTTGCAATGCCAAGGATGGTTTTGCAACCACACAGCTGATTCTGCCCAAAGGTTCCTTTATCAGTGATGACAAGGTCTTTCTTATGTCGTCTGACGGAATATTTGAGCATGGCACCGCTTGGAATCGCCAGACTAAGGCACCCATTGATATTGAACTATGCCGTAAAGGCTATGAAAAGGTAATGAAGGAGTCGACGGAGTGCAGTTATTTATTGACCAATGATCTGCTGTTGGATCACACCATCAATACATTACAGCAGCAGGCTAAGCCTAAATCCATATTGTGCATTGCCAAACAGCGGTTGATGCAAATCATTCATATCGCATTAAGGTGATAGATAAACGGCTCTGACACGACAGTCAGGGCTTCTTTTATTGACAGCTGCCCTATTATGCATTAATTCACTAAGAACTAGATAAACTAATATCTATTACTAAGCCCCGGAGGAATATCATGTATAAATTCAGCACTAAAGGTAAAGCAAATGATGCGGTCTTTGAAGAAACCTTTGATTACGCCGAACTGGAGTTAAGCTTAACGAACATCAAGGAGATACTTGGCTCCAACTCCGATTTTAATCATAGACAAATTTTTATAGCCAACAATAAGCACCTTGAGGTTTCATTCATATATATAGACGGAATGGTTAATAGCCAGCTTATCAGTGATTATGTGATTAAACCGCTAATGCAGGCAGATCAATTTGAAAAGTGCAAATGCGAAGCTGATGTCATCAACCTTATAGATGAAGGAACCGTATACTTTTCCGGCATCAAAAAAAGAACCAATATAAACGATGTGATGTCAGATATACTGACAGGCAGCGCAACTGTGCTATTTGAGAAGTGCAGTCTTGCCTTTACCTTTGAAACCAAAGGCTTTGACAAAAGGCCTGTCAGCGAGCCTGCTTCTGAAAATGTATTAAAAGGGGCTAAGGACGCCTTCAATGAAACCCTTCGCGTCAATACAGCGACTTGCCGCCGTAAAATCAAATCTCCTAATCTGGTGATTGAAGAGATAACAGTCGGAAGACAAACAAAAACCGCCATAGCAGTATGCTACATGAAGAACATTGCAAATGACAATTTAGTAAAAGAGCTAAAAAAGAGATTAGAAAATCTATCCGTCGATAATATATTAACTTCCGGCTATTTGGAAGAGGCGATTATAGATGATAAAGCTTCCGCTTTCCCGCAGATTCAATATACGGAACGGCCTGACAGATTCTGCACAAGTGTTTTGGATGGACGGGTAGGGCTTATCATCGATGGTCTGCCAATTGCCTACATTGCCCCGGGAACCTTGCTTCAATTTGTTCAAGCCCCGGAGGATTACTCCCAGCATTTTCTCATAAGCTCTACAATTCGATATATGCGATTTACTTCCTTATTTGTAACATTACTGCTGCCATCGTTTTATATCAGTATAACAACCTTTCACCAGGAAATGATACCGACTGAGCTGACGTTCTCCATTGTTGCTGCAAAACAAGGAGTCCCCTTCCCTATGTTTGTAGAAGTGCTGCTTATGCTTATTGCCTTTGAGCTGCTGGTAGAAGCGGGATTAAGACTTCCCCAAACCATAGGTCAGACCGTATCTATCGTTGGAGCTTTGGTAGTTGGTCAAGCAGCCGTAGAAGCAAAGCTTCTCTCTCCGGCAACCGTCATTATTGTAGCTACTACAGCAATCACAAGCTTTACCATGCCTAACCAGGATCTGAGCAACGCACTTCGATTTTGGAGATTTGGATTGGCCATTGCTTCCAGCATTATAGGCATGTATGGTCTTACTGTGGGACTATTCATACTGGTTTACCAATGGTGCAGGATGGATAGCTTTGGAATACCTTACCTGAGTCCTTTTATCGGTGATGAAGAGATACAGCTTCAAGACAGTCTGTTCAGGCTGCCTTTTTCCACCATGAAGCATCGACCTAATAGCTTACATGCTAAGAATAAACGTTTGATGAAATAGGAGGTCCCAATGAAAAGAGTCCTTTTAATCTTTTTCCTATTTTCACAATTCATCATACTGACCGGCTGTTCCCAACTCATGAGAAACAGGACAGAAATAGATCGAATCTTCAATACCCGCATTATCGGCATCGATAAGCTAGAGGAAAATAAAATCTTATTTACCATTACTACCAAAGCCGGCGCCACCAATTCACAAAATTCACAGGAGGGTGCCAAGGCCTCAGAAATACTAGTTACAGAAGGGGCTACTGTATTTGAGGCGTCAAGAAACATGCAGCAATATGCCCATAAAAAGCCCCACTATGGTCATACAGAATTCGTCCTATTTGGTGAGGATACAGCAAAGGAAGGCATTCTTCCTTATCTGGATTTTATCAGCAGAAATCTAGAATTTCGGTATAATGCCAAGATTTATATCATCCGTGGAGATAAGGCCAATTCATTTATTTCCAGGGTTAACACCGGAAACCTCTTTTTGGCAGATAAGCTGTCCCTTATGGAAGACAATGCCTATGCCCAGTCAAAAACCAGCAAGGTGACTCTATCCGAAGCCTTGTATATTTATAGCAAAAAGAATGTATCTACTTTTCTGCCAGTCATCACTATAGCGCCTACTATGGTTGGCGAAAGCCAATCAGAAGGAAATTATGACCTGATATTTAAGGACTATGCCATATTTAGAAAAGATAAGCTTGAAGATTACTTGGGAGATGAGCTGTCAATAGGTGTGAATTTCGTTACAAATAGAATTCAATCCGGCATTATTTTGATAGATGCAAAAGACAAGAAAAAGGTCTCCATGGAGATTATCGAGAGTAAAACTTCAATCAAGCCTTACATGGATGAAAATGGATTGAAGTGTACAATCAATGTCAAGTTCAATACAAATGTAGCTGAAACATTATCGAAGCAGGATATATTTACAGAGGATGGCTTTCAATTCTTAGAACACCAGCAGGAAGCACAGGTAAAGAAGGAGATTGAAAAGGTGTTAAGCTATGCTCAAGAGAAAAATATGGATTTCTTTGGAATCCTCACAAAATTTAGAATTAAATATCCCATGATGAAAGATGAGTTAGACGAAAAATGGAATGAGCTTTTTCCGGAAATCAAATTTGAGGTCAAAGTAGATTCTAATGTAAATCGTACCTATCTCATCAAGGATGCAGCAACCACACAATAAAGGTTTAGGTGAAGCTTTATGATTTTACTTATAAGTCTCATATTAGCAATAAGCTTTGTTGATCTCAGGCCTATGCTTGTAAAAGGACAGAAGAAAGAGGTGATATGCTTTATTGCTATCGCTTTGGTTTCCATATTATATGGGTATTACTATATGGGGCATATTTATACTGCCAGTGTCATAGGCTTTTTTCTTGACTTGCTAAACATTCAGTAGGAGGGGTTTCAATCTATGAACCAATCTCAAAAGACAAAAGATATTGTTTCTGTTAGACAGTTAGTGATGGTTTATATCATTATTGGGTTTTCTCCTGCTATAAGATACTTGCCCAGCTTTGCAGCAGAAAAGGCGAGAGAAGCCGGTTGGGTGTCACCCCTTGCAGCGGTAGTCCCAATAGCTATAACAATATTCTTCTTACATGAGATATATTGTAAAAGCAAAGACAAAAGCACCTTTGAGATTATCACAGCTATTTTGGGAAAGCCAGTGGGATACTTCTTTATCGTTATACACTTAATTTGGGCTCTATTTCTGCTGGCTTTCTATTCACGTTTTAATGGAGAAAGATTAGTCAGTACCGTTTATCCCAATATCAATATGTCCTTTTTTATCATCACAACCTTAGCTGCTACATCCTATGTACTCCGCTCTGGGGCTACAGCAGTTGCCAGGATGGGGGAGTTTCTGACCCCAATTTTAATATTGCTTTTTGCTTTTTTAACTGCTTTTCTG
>Ga0196972_1000298_pt1 | contig 31522 bp, 23 predicted proteins | sample S1v_2013CmetaG_FD_148618 | JGI IMG/M metagenome (GOLD analysis project Ga0196972, IMG submission 148618) | Soil microbial communities from Anza Borrego desert, Southern California, United States - S1+v_20-13C | ecosystem: Environmental > Terrestrial > Soil > Desert | place: USA: California...
ATGGCGACGGCGCCGGGTCGGTTTTACTTCAGAATTCGCTTCCATCGTGTGCACGTGTCCACTTAAGTTCAGGGTGGACACGATGCTCGCCGATCTCAACCAGTCGATTCAAGACGGGATCCCCGGGCGCTTACGAATTAGCCGCCATAAACACGCAACAACAGCCACGACGGCAACCCAAGGTAGAGCGCCACAAGACCGAACCCCTTAAGCCACCGTCGAACCTCAGCCGCCTGCACAGGCCTCAGAAGCACCGCAAGCAGTGTCCCGGCCTCAATCACCGCACACAGCGCCGCAGCGCTCAGCACGACGGCAATCGCCCAAGAAGCCCACCAAAGCGAGAAGCCGGTGAGATAAGCCTTCAGGCCGAACATGGTGTACTCGCCGAGGCCGCTGCCATAGGTAATGTGCTGGTGCAGGCTGAACGCCGGGACGGCGAGCACGACGGGGAACAGAACGAACTTCGCCAAGGGATGATCAGGCAGCCCGCGCCGGACCGCCAAGCGGGCTTTCGCATACGCCGTTTCACGCAAGGATGCCCTGATCTGCACCGAAGCCGCGCCGGCGGACGCCAGCGCCCGAGCCAAGCCGGTCGTGTCAGCAAGCGCAAGCCCATACCTCCAGCGTTCACCAGACACCAGGCGCAGTGAAGCGCCGGGCCCGGGGATAGGCACGCGCCACGGCTCGATAGCGACGATGTCGCGGATAGCGAGCTCCAGTCGCTGCGCGCCACGTTCCAGTACCAGCGCGCCATTCTTGATCGAAGCCCGCGCGGCAAACGCATACAGCACGCACCACGATGCGACCTCGGGAACGATGAAGAAGCCGGCGAAAGTACGAATCTGTGCCAGCGTGTGCCCGCGCAAGGCTTCGCTGAGCAGCATTGCCGCGCACATCCAGAGCAGGCTTCCGCGCGCGAAGGCGCGCAACAGGCCCGCCGTGAGACGGGCAGCGGGCGGCAACACGGCGACGGTGACAGGGAATGCCATGGCAGCAGCCGGTTCCGGCTCTTCTTCCACTCGGCGAGTGCTCAGCCAGGAAAATGCCGCCGTCACTCCCAGCAGCATGAGGAACACGGTGCCCGCGAGCCCGACCCAGTTACCCCAAGCCACCATCAACGTGCGCGGAGGCGTCCCAGCGGGCACGCTGCCGACCACCAGCATGCGTTCGCCCTTGCGAGCGCCGGCGAGCACGGCGCCGGTCGCGTCGATCACCGCGCTGTAGCCGTTCTGGGTGACGCGGAACTGCGGCAGGCGGGTTTCGATGCTGCGGAATGCCGCAGCGGCATGCAGCAGTTCCATGCCCGGGCCGCTCGCGAACCAGGAATCGTTCGACATGGTCAGGATGGCTTGCGCGCCGAGCCGGGCGCCGTCGATGGCGAGCCCGGCATCCATGCCATCGAGGCAGATCATGGGCAGCACCGGAATCTCGCGGCCGTCGGCCAGGCGCAAAGGCAGCACGCGCGCGCCCGTGCCGGCCTGCCAGTTGCCGGTCCACGGCAGCCAGCGCCGCAACGCGGGTCCGTCGAGCCAGGCGGGCACATACTCGGTGAGCGGGAACAGGCGTGTCTTGCGGTAGTAGCCCAGCAGGCCGGCGCGGGGTTCCACGAATGCGGCGGCATTGTATTCGCCGGCCGCGTCGCTGTCGTAAGTTCCGAACACGAACGGCACCCCGGCGGAATCGACGATGGAGAGGATCTCGCGGTCGAGTTCCGCCCCGGCCTCGCTCTTGGGGTGGCCAAAGGTGGTGGGGTATACCGTCTCCGACCATAGCACCGCGTCCGCATGCTGCCGGACGACGGCGTCGTAGGTCATCGCGAAGTGCGTATCGAGCACCTCGCGCACGACCGCGTGCGTGCCTCTTTCCTGGCGCTGGCGTTCATAGTCCACGATGTCGGACTGGATCATGCCGATGCGCAGCGGCTTGCCGGCGGCGGCAGGCAAAGTCGAAATCCTGACCAGGCCGTAACCTGCCAGCAGCAGCGGCACCAGCGCGGCAAGCGCCAGCGGCTTGGCGATCGCACGCATGCCGCCGGTCCGGCGCGCGATGGCTGCCGCGACACCTTCGTTCGCCAGCAGCAGCATGAACGTGAGGCCCGCGGCGCCGCCGATATCGGCCGCTTGGCGCAGGAGGTGGGACGGATAGAGCCCGTAGCCGACCGTGTAGCCGAGCATGTTGCCGAGGAGCTTGTACGCGAGCCATTCCGTCGCCACCCAGGCCGCCGCGCCAGCGAACGCGACCAGGACGGGCCCGTAGCGCCGGCCGGCCAGATGGCGCGCCAGCGCGAATGCAAGGAATTGCGGCGCGAGCAGCGGCGCGGCGAGAAGCAGCACGGCGACGCCGGCGGCCGATCCGCTCTGCGTATAGTTGCCGATCGCGATGCCGAACCAGGCACAGGCCGCCGCCGCGAAGGCGACCGACATCGCCCAGGCGCAGAGCAGCGTGCCCGCGAGCGTGCGGCTCGCGTCGAGCGCAAGCAGCCACGGCACGAGGAATACGAAGCCGAGCAGCCAGCCGGCGCCGCCGTGGGCGTACAGGCCGGACAGGACCGCGCTGGCGAGGATGCCCGCCAGGATACTCACGCGGGAACGGGTGGACGATGTCATGGTGTGCAGAGCCCGCATCACTGCGGTTCCAATGGCGCGGGGATCTCGATTTTTCGGATCGGCAGACCGGGCGGCGCGTGTTCCGGCGGCACGACGCGATCCTTGGGAATCGGGATCGGCCGGTTGGCGGCGTCGACGAACTGGTGGTCCGGCGAGTACATCAGGATCGGCTCGATGCGCTGGCCGTCGTCGGTCGCCTGGTAGTGGCGGACGTAACCCGGCGGAAGCACGAAATCCTCGGGCACCGCGAGCCCGACCAGGGGCGGGCTGGTGCCGGGCGGTGAGAAGGCGCCAAGGCCGGTATGGATGCCGGCCTGGTGCAGGCGCTCGATCACCTCCGACATCTTCGGCTTCTCGCCGCGCGCCACGTAGAACGAGAGGTCGCGCGTCGTATCCGTACCCACAGCGGCATCCCCCTCGGCATGCGCCTCCGGCAGGCGTTGCGAGACGTCTTGCACCGGCGCCGGCGCCTGCGAAGGCGGCGGCGGCGTCCAAGTGACGAACGTGTCGCGCGACGAGGCCGCCGATGCCGTCGGCGTCGTCGCGCTATCGTCCTCCTCGGACGATACCCATAGGAAGAGAGTGAATCCGATCAGCCCGAGGGCAATCGCAAGATAGCCCAGCGACGGGCGCCACCCGCCCCGGACCTTGACCGGATCGGTCGGCGGCTGGCCGGAGCGGCGTGGCTTATTCATGGATTACTTCCCCTTGGCCTTGGGAGCCGCCGGATCGAAGACCGACAAGCCCCAGCCGAGACGCTCGTGGCCGTACTGGTTCCAGATCGGGCTCTTGCCGTTGGTGAACGTCGTGTAGCGGGGCGCGCCCGAGCCGGTGCTGCCGCCGAACAGGCCGGCGGTGATGGTGCCGCCGGTGTAGGTCGGGTGCGTGTCGTCGGACTGGATGTAGTCAAAGCTGGTGCTCGAAGACGCGAACTTCGTGTTGGCGTCGCGGATCGTCGAGCGCAGCGTCGTGGTGATGCGGTTGACGTAGCTCGCCTCGCTCTCGCCTGCGATATAGCGCAAGGCGTCCGAGTCGATCTGGCCGTCGCCGTTGCTGTCGTAGTCGGCGCCCATGTACTGCGCGAAGGAATCGGCGCAGGCGAAGCCCTTTTGCCGCGCGGTGTCGCACATCGCCCAGTTCATTTTGGCGATATAAGGCAGGAGCGTGTTCTGGATGTTCACCGTGGCGCCGGTCGATGCGCTCTTGCAGGAGCTTTGCACGTTGTCGGCGGCATAGCCGGGGTAGTGAAGGTTCGAGATGACCTTCAGCTTGGTGCCGGAATACGCATTGGCGTTGATGAAGTCCATCGCCATCGCCACGTAAGTCTTGCAGTTGTTCAATGCCGTGTTCAAGCCGCTGACATCGCAGGTGCCGGTCTGGTTCTTGAAGGCCGTGCGCGCCTGCAGGCCATCGTTGCCGCACATCTCGAACGTGACCACGCGGGTGGCGCTGTTTTGCATGTAAGACCGCTCGGCCACGATCTTGTTATTGTAGACGTCCGAGGCTACCGCGCCGGACTTGGTGCGGCGCACTTGTTCGATATCGGCATTCCACAGCGCCGACAGGTACTCCGATTGGACGACGGGGCCGGCGTACTTCGCCGCGCTGCTGATGGAGCCGTTGTAGCCGGCGTAGATCGAGTCGCCGTAAGACACGACGCGGTACTTGGTCGAGGTGCCGGCGCGGTCGATGGTCCAGGAAGCGTTCTGGTTCAGGGTGGTGGCGGTTGCCTCTGCTCCAACGGCCAGTAGAGCAAGGGCAGGCGCTATCTTGCGCACCGCGGTGCGAAATCGCGTATTCATATTCCGTCTCCTATTGGTAAATTTTTCTTTGTGACTTGACAGACCGGACCTCACCCCGACTCGCCGCTGCCGCCGAGCTGAACGAACAAGCGAATGGATAAGTTCCAGGACGGAATATAGGGGAACGGATTTCGCGCACCACTAGAGTTCCCCAGGCCAAAGCAAATTCATTGATATATATCAATTGACTTTGCGAGCCACGGGATATCGCAATGAGTCGCGGGATGAATTTGTAGAGAGTTTTTAACCGTAGATCCCACAGTGACTGTGGCGCCCTACGAAAGGGCTCCCTCGGAATTGTCCGAAAACAGCGTCGTTCGTCGCCGCCGGCAGATACCGTTCGATTTCCTCTTCCGTCAGCGGTGTGCCTTCCAGCCGGTTCGGCTTGCGACATAAAATAGGCATCTTCGCATCCATGCATCATGCGGCGATCCGTCATCCAGTTGCCCTGCCGCAGGCATATTTGTCCGATTCATCATGCCACCTTCTCCCCGCCTTGCCCTGGTCCAACCCTCTCGCCCGAATGATCCCTTGGATGACTGCGGCATCGCCGACCGCACCATCCTTTCCCTGCTTGCCATACACAGCGAACCGCTCGGCAAGACGCGCCTGCTGGAACACTTGCGCCAGCTCGGTGCGCGTGACGAATACGGGCACGCCTGGACCAATCCATCGCTGAGCGAGGCGCTGGCCCGCTTGCGCGAGCGCCACCTGGTAATCACGCCTGAGGGCAGCGGCTACATCTGCGTGCCGCCGCTCGATCGGCAGATGCTGCGCGCCGCGCTCGAGGACGGCAGCTTCGATGCCCTGTGCATGGCGATCGAGAAAGTCGATCCTGTGCGTCGACCCTACGCCGGCTTTCTCTACATGCGCAATCCGCGTCAGGCGTTGGGCCGTCTGCGCATGGCGATGCTGCGCGGCCTGACGTCGGAGACATTGATGCCGTGGCTCGAGGCCTGCGATCACTTCGCCGGCGCGTTTGACATGCATCCTTATGTTGCCGCCGTCGGCCAGCCTTTCGACGCTGCCTTGTTCGGCTATCTGCATCCGCAGGTACAGGAAGAGGCGATGCCGTATCTGCTCGCGCATGCCGCCGACGTTCCGGCGACGGCACATGCCGTGCGAGCGCACGCGGAAAGCATGGTCGCTTCAGGCGCAGCCGATAGCGCGCGCCTGCGCGCCGCGCTTGCCGGCCATTGGCTGTTGTGCGGCCGGCTGGCCGAGGCGGAGGACCTTGTCGACGATGGCGCGGCTGCGGTACGGGCGACAGCAGCCTTCCTGCGCGGCGACATCGATGCCGCATTGCCCGCCTTCGAGGCTGCGCTCAAGCAAATGCGCAAGGACACCGGCAAGCGCAATGTGGCCTTGCCAGGTTTGCCGGGGATGCTGCACCTCTTGGCGTTGCTGCGCTCGTCCGATCCGAAGGCCGGCAAGCAGGCCGATGCCTTGCTTGAAGCGGCGCGCCGCACCTTGTGCGCGGCCGACGCCAAGATCTGGTATCAGCTTTACGCATTGCGCGAAGTGCTGTCCGGCACAATGAAGCCGGAGCAGGCGGGAGCGTTTCTCGACGAGGCCGCTTGGCCGCTGGCACGGCTGTTCCGCGAACTGGTGCGTTACTGGATCGGTCTGCCGGCATCGACCGGCGCCATGGCCGATCTGACCGAGCTTGCGGCGCAAGCCGAGGCCGCCGATCTGTTATGGATCGCCGCGCAGGCGGCCGAGTTGCTGCACCGGCGTACGGAAGGAGGTCAGTCCTCCTGGGCCGAACGCGCCGCCGCCTGGCGCGCGCGCCACGGTTTCGCGGACGCTTGCGGCTGGTTCGCGCCGCAGGAAACCTGGCAACGTCAGCTCGACGCCCTTATCGCCCTGCGGCAGACGCCGGCGCCGGCCGGCAATCCGGCCGAAGGACAGGTGCGCCTGGCTTGGCTGGTCGACTTTCATCCGCACTGGGGCACGCTCACGGTCGAACCGCGCGAGCAGAAGCGCGATGCGCGCGGCCATTGGACGCGCGGCCGGCCGGTTGCGCTCAAGCGCTTGCGCGAAGAAGCCGTCACGCTGCCCTACCTCATCGAGCAGGACCGCAAGGCGACGGGCGCGATTCGCACGCAATCGAATTACTACGGTGCGGCGGCCTACGACATCGACGGCCACCGGGCCGCGCTCGCGCTGGTCGGCCATCCGCATCTTTTTTTGCGCGATGCACCCGAGGTGAAGCTCGAACTCGCGCGCGGCGAGCCGGAATTGCTGGTACGCGAGGAGGCGGATCGTCTCGTGCTCGCTTTGCAGCCGCCCATCGATGCGCAAGCAGGCCCGGTGAGGGTCGAACAGGAAACGCCGACGCGCCTGCGCGTGTATGCGATCAGCGACGAGCATCGCCGCATCGCCGCCATCGTCGGCCGCGAGCTCTCGGTGCCGGCCTACGCACGTGAGCAGGTGTTGCGCGCGGTCGGCTCCGTGGCATCGAGCATCACGGTGCAATCGGCGATCGGCGGCGCGGCGGAAGCGGAGGCGGTGGAGGCCGACCGGCGCCTATTCATGCACCTGTTGCCGCACGGCGAAGGCCTGCGGGCGCAATGCGTCGTGCAGCCGTTCGGCGAGGCGGGCCCGGCCTATGCGCCCGGCCAGGGCAGCGCCAACGTGATCGCGGAAATCGACGGCAAGCGCGTCCAGGCGCGGCGCGATCTGGACGGCGAACGCAACGCCGCGCAGGCGTTCGCGGCGGCGTGCCCGGCGCTGCGCGATGCCGAATACGCGCACGGCGAATGGCTGCTCGATACGCCGGAAGCCAGCCTCGAACTGCTGCTGCAATTGCAGGCGGCCGCGAGCGAGGGTGGCGTCGTCATCGCCTGGCCGCAGGGCGAGAAGTTCCGCCTCGCCGGCCAGGCCGGATTCGCACAGCTGAAGATGAACATCAAGAGCGAGCGCGACTGGTTCGCCGCCGGCGGTGCGCTGCGCATCGACGAAGACACCGTGCTCGATTTCTCGCGCTTGCTTGAACTCGTCGCTCATGGTACCGGCCGCTTCATCGCGCTCGACGACAAGCGCTTCCTCGCGTTGACCGAGGAATTTCATCGGCGCCTGGCCGATCTCGCGGCGCTGGCCGAAATCGACGCCCAAGGCGCGCGCATGCATGCGCTGGCGTCGTCGAGCCTGGAAGACCTTGCCGGCCGCGCCGGCGAACTGAAGGTCGACAAGCAGTGGAAGGCGCACCTCGCCACGCTGGCTGAACTCGATGCCTATGAGCCGGAAGTGCCGCCGACGCTGCAGACCGAATTGCGCGGTTACCAGGCCGACGGCTTCCGTTGGCTCGCGCGTCTTGCCCACTGGGGCGTAGGGGCCTGTCTCGCGGACGACATGGGACTCGGCAAGACGGTCCAGACGATTGCGCTCCTGCTCTTGCGCGCACAGGAGCGGCGGGGCCCGGCGCTCGTCGTCGCGCCGACATCGGTCTGCACCAACTGGCTCGACGAGATCGCGCGCTTTGCGCCGCCGTTGAATGCGCGTCTGTTCGGCGGCGGCGATCGCAGCGAGATGCTGGCGCGGCTGCAGCCGTTCGACGTCGTGGTCGTCAGCTACGGCCTGCTGCAACAGGAGGCAGAGTTGTTCACCGGCCGGCGCTGGAGCACCGTGGTGCTTGACGAGGCGCAGGCCGTCAAGAACGCGGCCACCAAGCGCTCGCAGGCGGTGATGGCGCTGCAGGGAGATTTCCGCCTCGCGGTGACCGGTACGCCGCTCGAAAACCATCTCGGCGAGCTATGGAACCTGTTCCGTTTCCTCGCCCCGGGCCTGCTCGGCTCGCTCGAACGGTTCAGTCAGCGTTTCGCCGCGCCGATCGAGAGGGAGCGCGGCCAAGCGGCGCAGGAGGCCAGATCGCGCCTGCGCCGCCTGATCCAGCCCTTCATGCTGCGCCGTACCAAGACCCAGGTGCTGGCGGAGCTGCCGACGCGTACCGAGATCGTGCGCGAAGTCGATTTGTCGCAGGAGGAAGCCGCGCTCTATGAGAGCCTGCGGCGCGGCGCGCTGTCGCGCCTGGCGCAATTGGATGCCCCGGCCGGCCAGCAGGCATTGCAGATCCTGGCCGAGATCATGAAGCTGCGGCGCGCCTGCTGCCATCCGAAGCTCGTTGCTCCCGATCTTGGGCTTCCGGGAAGCAAGCTGGCGGCGTTTGGCGAACTGGTCGAGGAACTGCTCGTCAATCGCCACAAGGCCCTCGTGTTCTCGCAGTTCGTCGATCATCTCGCCATCCTGCGCGAATGGCTCGACGAGCGCCGCATTCGCCATCAATACCTTGACGGCTCCACGCCGATGGCCGAGCGCAAGAAGCGTGTCGATGCATTCCAGGGCGGCGACGGCGATCTTTTCCTCATCAGTCTCAAGGCGGGCGGTACCGGTCTGAACCTGACAGCGGCCGACTACGTGATCCATATGGATCCGTGGTGGAATCCCGCAGTCGAGGACCAGGCATCCGACCGCGCCCACCGCATCGGCCAGCGGCGTCCGGTCACGATCTACCGGCTGGTGGCGCGCGGCACGATCGAAGAAACCATCGTCGACCTGCACCGCCGCAAACGCGACCTGGCCGACAGCCTGCTGGAAGGCGGCGAAGCGGCGGCGAGGATGACGGCGCAGCAGATGCTCGAGTTGCTGCGGCAGGTGTGAGCGCAGACCACGTCGCGCGGCCTTTCTCTGACGGTTCGCTTCCTCGTTTCACCGTTGCCTGGATGCGCGAACGGTACGGATCGGTAACCAATCCGTAATCGGCCTCTCCCTATACTTTCCTCACTATCCTGACGGCCGCTCAAGCTGTTGTCCGCCCATGAAAGAGAAAAGGACATGCCTTTTGCGCATAATTATCCGGCGCAGGATGTTTCGAGTTTGTCCATACCGGGAGGGCGCAGACCATGCGGCATTTCCATATCACGGCGCGCACGGAACGCGCCGTGTATTCCTACGGCGCGGATGCCTATAGCAGCTTCGATGTCCTTGATGCGGCGATCGATCGCTTCGGTCTCTGCGCCGTCACAGTGAGGCCGGCATCATGATGAAGAGCTTGTCTTCGAAGTCGATCGCGATGAAAAACAATGATGCTCCGCAATCTTGGAGCGTCATATCGGGCGCTTGGGCGCAAGCCTGGATACAGATTCATGTAGCGCTGAGGTTATGCTTGACAGGCATTCGCCGCCGATGGATCAGGTATCAAATACGGCATATCGAATACCAGCTGGCGCATATACAGTCCCAGCGCGACAACGATAATATCGCGGAGCGCGTCCTTATCTGCCGCCGACTCATGATGCGTGCCGAGCTCTCGGATCTGTGACCGGATTTTTTCCTGCCGGGCCGCGTCGCATTACAGCACCGCAAGCAACGACGACACCGTATAGGGTTTGGTCAGGTGCATATCGAAGCCGGCCGTGGAAGACTTGTCCCGATCCTGCTGCAAGCCATATCCCGAGAGCGCGATCAGCCGGATATGCCGCGTCGCCGGCTGCGACCGCAGCCGTCTTGCCACGTCGTAGCCGCTGATGTCGGGAAGGCCGATGTCGATCAGCGCAATGTCGGGCCGCTCGCTCTCGGCCTTTGCCAAGGCGACTTCTCCGCCGCCGGCGGTGGATACCTTGAAGCCCTGGATCTGCAGCATGGTCGCCAGCATTTCCCTTCCATCCTCGTTGTCTTCGACGATGAGGATGTGCCTGCCGCCCGTCGGCGGCTGCGGCGTTTCGTCGGCCAGGCGATTGCCGGCGGGAGCCGCGATGGCGGGGAAGCGCAACACGAACTCGCTGCCCCGCCCCGGGCCGTCGCTTCGCACGCCGACCGAGCCGCCGTGCATCTTCGTCAGTTCCTGCACCAGCGCCAACCCGAGACCCAGGCCTCCGCGCGAACGCGCGATGTCGGTCGGGCCTTGGACGAAAATGTCGAATATCCGCTCATGCAATTCCGGGGTGATGCCGATGCCGGTATCCAGGACCGAGACGACGGCTTGGTCGCCGTCGCGGCGCGCCGTCACCGTGATGCGGCCGCCGGGCGGCGTGAACTTCGCCGCGTTGCCGAGCACGTTGCTGAGGATCTGTTCGAGCCGGGTCTTGTCCGCGTCGACCCAGGCATCCTGCAAGTCGAAGGACCAGTCATGGACGTTGAAATCCGCTACGGCCTGGGCCTCGCAGCATTGCTCGAGCATGTCGCGCAGGTTGAGCGGCTCGCGGTGGAGCACGACCTTTCCCGTCATGATCCGCCGGACTTCAAGCAAGTCGTCGACGATGCGCGTCAAATGCCGGACTTGCCGAATCGCGATCCGCCGCGCGCGCGCGGCCGTCTCCGCGCTCGTTCCGGGCATGTCCATCGCGGCCATCGCCCCCGAGACGGCGGCAAGCGGATTCCGGAGCTCGTGACCGAGCATCGCCAGAAAGTCGTCCTTGGCAGCGTTTTGCGCCTCCGCCAGTTTCCGCGCTTGCTGTTCGCTCAAGAGCAGGCCTTCGCGTTCCGCCTCGAGCGAGCGCCTCGATATCGTTTCCTCCGCCAGCGACTTGTGGATCTCGTGCAGCGCGCCGAGCAAGGTATCGATTTCGTGCACGTTGGATCTGGATGCCGCCGCGCCGCCGTCGCCCTGGCCCAGCTTTCCGGCCACGGCGGTCGCCTCGTGCAACGCTGAAGAAAGCCTGCGGGCCAGAAATGCCGCAACGCCCAGCGATACGCCGAGAATCGCCAGGAGCGAGCTTGCCGCGAACAGCATGGCCTGCCTGGCAGGCGCCTCGATCTCCTCGGCAGGAACGCCGATCGCGACGGTCCAGCCCGAGAGCTCGGAACGCATATAGACATCGTATACGTCGGCACTCTCCGCCATGGCATGGCGAAGGACGCCCGCGGGACGTTGCTGCGAGGCGTGCAAGAGTTCCCTCTTCACCGGCGCGCCGACGAATTGCGAGGCGTCCTTGTTGCACGCGATGGCGACGCCGTCGGAGCCGAACACGGTGACGATCCAGTTCACGCCCCAGGCCTTCGGATCCAGGATTCGGGCATAGTAACTGGCGTCGAAGACCTTGCTGACGATATATCGCTTGCCGGTCGCCGGGGGGGTCGGAAAATCTATCGAAATGGCGGGACGCCGCGCCAGCGTGCCGACGAAATAATTGGAGACCCTCGGCTTTTGCAAGTCGACGATGCGAGCCGCCCAGCTGCCGCGACGCTCGGGCAACTTTGTGCCGTAGGGGACGAAGGTATTCAACAGGGCTTGCCCGTGCTCGTCCGAAACGACGAACCACGATTGCGGAGTGCTGTTGATGGTGCCGAGCAGCTTGTGCAAGCGCGAGAAATCGTCGTCTCGGATGTCTTGGGAATTCGCGACGACGCGAAGCATGGCCTGCGCCTTGGCGATCTCCCGGTCGATCATGAGCGCAGTTGAACGGGCCGTCTCCTGCACGCTTCTTAGCCGCGAGTCGCGCTCCCATACGAGCAGCCTGTCCAAGCCGAGCCAGCACAGCCCGACGGCGGGAAGCAGAATGGCAGCGACCATCAGTATCAGGTATGTGCGTGCCCGCATGAGGAGCGTGATCTGGTCACTCGTGGCCTTTGCAATCCGGAAATTCTAAGTGATACCTGCCCATGCCCACACACATCGCGGGCTTGATCGAGATCAATGCCGGTGTACATGGGGAGGAGCGGATCCTTGAATCGGGCATGGGGCGTCGCGGGAAGGGGAACCCTGAGCGGTAAGGCGCGATCTTCTGTCGAAAGCGCGCATCTCGGTTTCGCGGTTGCGCATTTGCAGACGAGACTGATCGGAATTGCCCCATGAAACGACTCGCGATTCTTGCCTTGCTGGTCGCTCCTCCCGCTTTCTCGCATCACGGTTGGAGCGAATATGACGATAGCCGGCCTTTGGAACTGGTCGGCACCATCGAACAGTCCGGCTATGTCCATCCGCATGGCTTTGTCCGCTTGAAGACGGACGAACGGACCTGGACGGTCGTTCTCGCGCCGCCGACACGCATGCAGAACCGCGGTCTCGGCAAGGAAATGCTGGCGCCGGGGAGCCGGGCTTCCGTGTATGGCTACCCTAACCGGAACAAGGCCGACGAGCTCCGCGCGGAGCGCATCACCATCGGGCAAAAGACAACGGAGCTCCGCTGATGCCCGAGCCCGCCGGTTTGCTCGGCTGGCTCGAAGCGACGCCCTTGTCCGAGGCGATGCGCGGCAACCTGTGGCTCTACCCGATCGTCGAGATTTTCCATATCGTCGGATTCGTGGTGCTGGTCGGGGCCGTCGCCATGTTCGACCTGCGGGTGCTCGGCTTTGCCAGGCACCTGCCGCTGGACGGCCTCGGCCGGCACTTGCTGCGTTGGTCGGCGGCGGGCCTGCTGCTCATCGTGCCGGCCGGCGCGATGATGTTTTCCGCGCATCCCCACGATTTCGCGAATAACCGCGTCTTTCAAATCAAGCTTGCGTTGATCGCCGCGGCGGCGGCGAATGCCGTCGTGTTCCACGCCGGCGTGTATCGGTCGGTCGCACGATGGAACCGGGACGCGCCGGCGCCGGCCCTCGCCAAGGGGCAAGCCCTCGCTTCATTGGCGCTCTGGATCGCCGTGATCTCCTGCGGCCGGTTGCTGGCCTATACCTGAGGCCGTCTGCGACTGCTCCACTTTCCAAAAGCAAGGTATTCACTTACATTGAGCATCCCGCGCGTTTGCTGGGAGAACCGGTACGTCCCGATTCACGGCTTCCGCCGGGCGCTCGAAGAGAGGCATTCTTTGCGGCTTGCCGGCCTTGACGGGTCGAAGCTTCAAGATCGCCCCGCAATCAATGAAGCAAAGGCAAGACGTTGGATCAACCCACCCAGGGATATCTCCTGACGCGCCATTGGCGCGACACTCCGAGCGGCACCGAAGTCGAATTCTGGCTGGCGACCGACGACGGCCCGTATTGCGTTCGCCTTCCCCGCCGATCGTCGGTGGCGTTCATTCCCGCCGAGCAGCGCGAGCAGGCCGAAGCGGTCCTGCGCGACGAACGCGCGATCGAACTGCGCCCGCTCGATCTCCGCGACTTCCATCGGCGTCCGATGCTGGGCCTGTATTGCCGCCAATACCGCCAACTCCTGAAGCTGGAGAAGCGCCTGCGCGAAAACGGCATCGATGTCTACGAAGCCGACGTGCGGCCGCCGGAACGCTACCTGATGGAGCGCTTCATCACGGCCTCGGTCCTGTTCCGCGGCTGGCCGCATGCCGACGGCGGCCGCATCCTGCTCGACGGCGTGCTGAAGGCGGCGCCGGGATACCGCCCTCGCCTGCGAACGGTATCGCTGGATATCGAAACCAGCGCGCGCGGCGAGCTGTATTCGATCGCCCTGGAGGGCTGTGGCCGGCGCCAGGTCTACATGCTGGGACCGGAAAACGGCGGCGACGAGCCGCTCGACTTCGACCTGGAGTATTGCGCCAGCCGCGCCGAGATGATCGAGCGATTGAACGGCTGGCTCGCGCGGCACGATCCCGACGCCGTCATCGGCTGGAACCTGGTGCAGTTCGATCTGCGCGTGCTGCGGGATCACGCGCAACGCCTCGGCGTGCCCTTGCGCTTCGGCCGCGACGGCAGCGAACTCGAATGGCGCGAACACGGGTCCCGCAACCAGCACTTCTTCGCGGCGGCGGCCGGCCGCCTGATCATCGACGGCATCGAGGCGCTGCGGTCGGCGACCTGGAATTTTCCCTCGTTCAGCCTGGAACACGTCGCCCAGACACTGCTCGGCGAAGGCAAGGCGATCGACAATCCTTACCAGCGCATGGCGGAAATCCAACGGCGCTTCGACGAAGACAAGCCGGCCCTGGCGCGCTACAGCCTCAAGGATTGCGAACTGGTCACGCGCATCTTCGCGAAGACCGAACTGATGGACTTCCTGCTGGAACGGGCCAGCGTGACGGGCTTGCCCGCCGACCGCAGCGGCGGCTCGGTGGCCGCCTTCGAGCATCTGTACATGCCGCGCATGCACCGCCAGGGCTACGTCGCGCCCAATCTCGGCGATGTGGAAGGCGACAGCAGTCCCGGCGGTTTCGTCATGGATTCCCGCTCGGGGCTCTACGATTCGGTCGTGGTGCTCGATTACAAGAGCCTCTATCCGTCGATCATCCGCACTTTCCTGATCGACCCGGTCGGCCTGGTCGAGGGCACGCATCATGCCGGCCGGGAGACGGTAGAGGGATTCCGCGGCGCGCGCTTCGCGCGCGACAAGCACTGCCTGCCCGCGATCGTCGAGCAGGTGTGGCAAGAGCGCGAAGCCGCCAAGCGCGACGGCAACCAACCGCTGTCGCAGGCGCTCAAGATCATCATGAATGCGTTCTACGGCGTGCTGGGCTCCAGCGGCTGCCGCTTCTTCGATCCGCGCCTGGCGTCGTCGATCACCCTGCGCGGCCACGAGATCATGCATCGCACGCGCGCGCTCATCGAGGAACGCGGCTACCAGGTGATCTACGGCGATACCGATTCCACCTTCGTCTGGCTGGGGCGCGCGCATGCGGAAGACGATGCGCTGGCGATCGGCCGCGAGCTGGCCGGGCATGTGAATCGATGGTGGACGGAACACCTGCGGCGGGAATTCGGACTGGAGAGCGCGCTCGAACTCGAGTTCGACACGCATTACCGGCGCTTCCTGATGCCGACCGTGCGCGGCTCCGATGCCGGCACCAAGAAACGCTACGCCGGCCTGGTGATCCATCCGGAGGGCGCCGAAGAAGTCGTTTTCAGAGGGATGGAAGCGGTGCGCACCGACTGGACGCCGCTCGCCCAGCAGTTCCAGCAAGGGCTGTATCTGCGGATTTTCAAGGGGGAGCCGTACCGGGAATACGTGCGCGACTATGTCGATCGCACCCTCGGCGGCGAATTCGACGAATTGCTGATCTATCGCAAACGGCTGCGCCGGCCGCTGGACGCTTACGAAGCGAATGTGCCGCCGCACATACGGGCGGCGCGCATGGCGGACGAATACAACCGGCGGCAAGGGCTTCCGCTGCAATACCAGAACGGCGGATGGATCCGGTATGTCATCACGGCGGCGGGCCCGGAACCGCTCGAAACCCGGCGCGCCCCTATCGATTACGAGCACTATCTGACACGGCAGCTGCAGCCGGTCGCGGACGCCATCCTGCCGTTCCTGGGGGAAGATTTCGCGGCGCTCACCAGTCGGCAGCAGCTGTTGTTCTGAACGATCCCGCCGGTATGCCGCAGCACAACGACAAGGCCCCCGAAAGCGGATAGATTCTTCATGGAGCGCAACGCCGGGAAGGAACGATCAGCCATGAGCCAGGACGCCCTCACCATCGCTATCCACCTGCTGGGCGCGCTCGCGGCGGGCGGGGTCATCGGCCTGGAACGAAGTTTCCACGGCCGCCCGGCCGGCTTCCGCACGCATACGCTGGTATGCCTGGCATCGAGTCTCCTGATGTTGATCACGCTCTTCCCCTGGACCTGGGGTGGCCACCTGTCTGCCGACATCATCAGGACGGATCCGACCCGGATGGCGCAAGGCATCATGACGGGCATCGGCTTCCTCGGCGCGGGCGTGATCTTCAAGGAGGCGTTCAGCGTGCGCGGATTGACGACGGCCGCGTCGATCTGGATCACGGCCGCGATCGGCGTACTGATCGGCATCGGCTTTTATCTGCCGGCGATCATCGCGACGGTTTTGACATTAGGCACGCTGTCCATCTTCCGGAAGATCGAGACCTGGATGCCTTTGCAATCCTATGCCCGTCTTTCGTTGCGCTTCGACCGGAACGACGTGCAGCCCGAGGAGCGCATACGGCAAATCATGAAGGAACATGGATTCAAGGTCGCCAACATGAGTTACCGCATCACCGAGGATGGGGCGTATTACGAATACCGGATGGATTTGCGATCCGGCAGCGCGCGCAACATATCGGCCCTGGCGACCTACCTGCTCGAGATGGATAAGGTCGAAGGCTTCCAGTTGGCGCCGACGAGCGACTAGCGCGGCTCGTCGGCGATCGGGGACGTCATAGGGCCTGCGACAGGTTCGGCGACAGGGCCTGCGGATAGGTGAATCCGACGAAGTGGATCAGGTTGAGCAGGAAATGGGCAAGGATGGGAATCTCGATACGCCGCGTCCGGGCGTAGAGGGCCGCATAGCCCAGGCCGGCGACGCTCGCCAGGAGGGCGAATTTCCAGCCGCCGCCGAGGTGGGCCAATCCAAACAGCAGGCCGGACACGACGAGCGCGACCGCCTCTCCATGCCTTGGCCTGGCCAGCGCAGCGGCAATCTTTTCCTGGATCACGCCCCGGAAAAACGTTTCTTCGGCGACGCAGACGAATAAAAGATTGATGGCGGCGAACACCGGCAGGAACGCCGGAAATTTGACGTCCGGCCGAATGAAGCCCATGGCCCAACCGAGCCCGAAGACGACGGCCAGCAGAATCACCGCCAGCGGCGCTTGCTGCCGGCACGCCGCGACGAAGTCGCTCCAGGAACTCGACCGGCGGCAGAAAAACAGCAGCAGGACCAGCCCGACCATGCCCTTGTCGAAATTCGCATACATCGTGAACGGCGCGGACTGGTTCGAGAACTGGACATCCTTCAGCAGCTGCGGATTGGCATAACCCGGTATCGCATGCAGCGCGAGCGCGAGCGACAACAGCAGGGTCAGTATCGTGAAGCCCGCGCGCACGACCGGTTTCACGGAGGAACGTGTCGCCAGATAGGCGGCGAGAAACAGCATGCCGATGCTGAGCAATGCCGCCGGGCGCAGGAAACCGCCTACCAGGCCGGCGGCGACGGCCACGGCAAACAGCGCCAGCCACAAGTAACGGCGCACGGGATGGCCGGTGTTGCCGGCGGGCCAAAGCAGGCTCGCGATCGCAAGGCCGAGCGAGCCGAAAGTTATCCAGAATGGTGCGGAGTGTATTGGCATCGGTTCATTGATATTGGTTATCGAAGGGCGACAGTCTACCGGACAACGCATTGCCGTTCATCCTGGCCAAACACCCAGTTCAAACACCCAGTTCGGCCCGGCCAAGGCAGGCTTTGCCCGGCCGCGGCGCTTGATGGAGAATTCCCGATGCCGTATCTTCCCCAAGAGTTTCGAACGGCCGCCGTTATCCATTCTGGAGATGACATGAAAAAGATCGCCTTCTCGGGCACCCTGGATCCGATCACCAACGGCCACATGTGGGTCATCGGCGAAGCGCGCGCGATGGCCGAGGAAGTCACGGTGTTCCTTTCCGAAAACCCGGCCAAGATGCCGCAATTCCCGGCCGAGGAGCGCAAGCGCATCATCGAGCAAAGCGCCGCCGAGCGCGGCTGGAGCAACGTCCGGGTCGTCATCGTGCGCGGCGACTACACGGCGCGCGCGGCCAAGCGGCACGGCATCGATTACCTGATCCGCGGCATCCGCAACACGGCCGACTTCGATTACGAAAACCTGATCCAGCAGACCAATGTCGACGTGCTGCACGGCGCCAAGACGATCTTCGTGATGCCGCCGCGCGATCTCGGTTCGGTCAGTTCGAGTTTCGTGCGCGGTTTGCAAGGGCCGGTCGGCTGGCACTGGAGCGTGCAGAAATTCATGCCGCGCCCCGCCTACCAGGCATGGATACGCGACTGGCTGCGCAAGGAATGGGCGGCGCTGTGGCACGGTCCGGCGGCCGGCGTCGAGGCGATCGCCAACGCCGATCGCTGGTTCGACCGCCTGACCGGGCCGGATGCCTACGGCGGCGCGACGCGGCACTATCACAATCTCGATCACCTGGTGCACGGCCTGGCCGAGATTCGCGTCTGGGCGGCGAACGCTGGCGCGCCGCAGCGCGATGCCGATCTCGTGAAGAAGGCGTTCTGGTTCCACGACGCCGTCTACGACCACGGACCGCAGGAAGTGTCGAACGAAGAAGCCAGCGCGCGCCTATGGCTGACGAGCGGTCTGGCCGCCGACGCCGCCGAAGCCGATGACGTCGCCGCATTGATCCGCGTCACCGATCATTTCCAGGCGCCGTCGATCGGGCACCGGCTCAAGGATGTCATGCTCGGCGCCGACCTGGCGATCCTTGGACAGGAAGACGACGTCTACGATGCCTACGCAGGCATGATCCGGCGCGAGTACGGACATGTGCCGGACGCCGTATACGACGAGCACCGCCTCCAAGCCCTGGAACACTTGCGCGGCAAGGCGGAAGGGAACGCCTTGTATGCCGATGCGCATTTCGCGGCGCAATACACCGAGCGGGCGATCGCCAACCTGGAGCGCGAAATCGCGAGCATCGGCCGCGCGGCATGCGGCTGAATCGGGCGTCGCTCATTTACAATGGCGGCACCGTGCGGCGCCCGCCGGCGGGCGCTCTTCCCATTCCATCCCCAGGAGACCATTCCGATGCTCAAACACATCCTTCCGCTGGCGTTCGGCCTCGCTCTGCTTCCCGCGCATGCCGTTTTCGCCCAAGGCGCGCCCGAGGCTCCCGCCTCCGCTCCGGCTTACGATGCCGCGCTGGCCAAGTCGCTCGGCGCCGACGAGCGCGGGATGCGAGGCTACGTGCTGGTCGTGCTGAAGACCGGTCCCAAGAAGGTGCCGGCGGGAGAAGAGCGCACCAAGATGTTCCAGGGCCACTTCGCCAACATCAACCGTCTCGCGGCGGAAGGCAAGCTTGCCGTCGCCGGTCCGCTCGATGGCGTGGACGGATGGCGCGGCATCTTCATCCTGGCGACGGGCGACATCGACGAAGCGAAAAAGCATGTCGAGACCGATCCGGTCATCATCAACGGGGAGATGGTGGCGGAATATCACAAGTTCTACGGCTCGGCGGGGCTGATGCTCGTCAACCAGACGCACAAGAAGATCACGCAAGGCAATTGAACCGGGGTTGCCGCGCCGCTCATGGCGTTCCGAGGTCGATCACGCGCATGGCATCGAAGGCAGGGTTCTCCCATTCGATCTCCCTCGGCGACGCCGCCTGGCGCGACCGCATGTAGCCGCGCGGATTGGCAACCACCCGCGCCCGGCCGACGCGGTAATCGAAGCTGTCATGGACGTGTCCGTGGATCCACAAGTCGGCACGTTCGAGCAGCGGCGCCAGGTCGCTGGCGAAGGCGGCATTGAGCGGCGCGTGATGCGTGACGACGACCGTCTTGCCGCCATGATCTTCCGCGAGCCTGGCGGCCAGCCACGCGCGTGCCTTGCCATGCCGCTCCAGCGCATCCTGCGCGCCGAAGAACCGCTCTCCCACGCGAATCGCCCGATGATCGGCCAGCCGGCGCTCGGCCTCCCGCATCGCCTCCGCCGCGGCGCCGGGATAGAGGCGGTAATCGGTCCACAGGCAGCAGCCGAGAAACCTCACGCCGCCTAGCACGGTCTCATTGCATTCAAGGAAGCGCACCGCGCCGCCTCCTGAGGCGGCACGCAGGTTCGCGACCGCCCGATCGTACTGCTGATGATACAGCTCGTGATTCCCGTGCACATACACCACCGGCACCGGCCAATCGCCGAACGCGCCGACGGCACGGGAGGCATGATGGATATCGCCGGCCAGCACCAGCACATCCGCGCCCGGCGCGGGCTCGACAATGCGGTAGCCGGGAAAGCGGGTTTCCAGGAATTCCAGGTGCAGGTCGGAAGCGATTTGGATCTTCATCGGCTGGCATCGAGTTTGCAACGGGTTACGGCCATATTACGCGCGGCGCGTCACCGTTCGCCATAGCGGCAATCGATGACGGCGATGTTGTTTATTGAAGACTATGAGGTTCGATGTGTCCACGGCAAACAATCCGCAGCTCGATCCCTCCGGATTATCTCCACGTGCAAGAGAATTGCTCAAACTCAAGGAAGAAGTGCTCCAGGAGTGGAGCAAGCGATTGCGGCAAACCGTCGCGCAGGCCGAGCGGCTGCCGCATCCTATTCTGATCGATACTTTCCCCGCCCTGTACGACAATCTCATCCAGGCCATGATGCCGACCTCTTCCCGGCTTACCGCAGGCGAAGGAACCACCGTGGCATCGGAGCACGGCGGCGAACGCGCGCGCCTTACGAATTACGACGCGCGAGCGGTCATCGCGGAATACCAGGCGCTGCGCTGGGCGCTTCTCGACGTGCTGAAACGGAACGGCATCCGGCTCGATGAGAACGAACTTCTGGTGCTCAACACTTCCTTGGACGACGCGATACGCGAGTCGGTCGGCGCCTTCGCGTTGACGCAATTGGCGTTACGCGAACGGTTCGTCGCGGCCCTGACGCACGACTTGCGCGGTCCGCTGGCGGCCGCCCATATTTCCGCCGAACTCATCAAGCGATCGGCGGACCCGAAAAGGATCAAGGAACTGGCGGGGCGAATTTCCGACAATCTGAACCGCATGGACACGATGATCCGCGATCTGCTCGATTCGATAATCTTCCAGAGCGGCGAGCGCCTGCGGCTGCAGCTGAAGGAATGCGACGCGCTGGAGATCGCGCGGGAAGTGTGCGACCAATTCGCTCTCAGTCATGGCCCGCGCTTTCAAGTCGCCGGCACCCAGGCGCGCGGCTGGTGGGATGGCGAGGCGCTGAAGCGGGCCATCGAGAATCTCGTCGACAACGCCGTCAAATACGGCGCTCCCGGCACTCCGGTGCGCATCGCGATCGCTTCCCAGCATGGGCGGATGGTCCTGACCGTGCATAACCAGGGGCCGGCGATTCCTCCCGAACAGATCGAATGCGTGTTCCAGGTCTTTCAGCGGGCGGCGACCGCGAAAAGCAGCGGCAAGCATGGGTGGGGCATCGGCCTGCCCTATGTGCGCAGCGTTGCCGAAAGCCACGGCGGCAGCATCACCGTCGACAGCACGGCCGAACGGGGCACGACTTTCCTCATCGACATCCCGCTCGATGCGCGGCCTTACCAGGAGGCGCCGGTGCTCGGCAACGGCGGGCCCGTATAGGTCTAAAGAAGCGCCGCCAGCGACGGGACCTTCTTCGCGATGGCGACGGCGACGTCGCCCAGCGCCTTGATCTGCTGTATCAAGTCCGCCTGGGCGAGATTGACGCGCGACGCTTCCTTGACGAGCGCGATCAGTTCGTCGTATTTCTGCAGGTCGGTCTTGCCCGGGCTGATCGCATCGATCTCTTCCCGCGACAAGCCGGACAGGGCGTTCAACTCATCCTTGTACCGGCTCTGGAAAGCGGCGCGGCTTGTCGCCAGCTGTTCGCGCAGCCTGCGCTCGAATTCGTCCGGGTTGAATTCTTCTTCCGGCATGGTGCACTCCTCAGGGTTTTTTGGAGACGGCGTTCTTGATTTCCTGCAGCGTATCTTCGACCTTCTGCACTTTGGAATCGGCCTGCTGCGCCTTTTCCACCAGGCTCTTGACCTTGTCGGAGGCCGAGGCGAGCCGGACGCCGATCAGTTGCGACAAATCCGCCTTCGCGCCGATCGCCTGCAAGGCTTCGTTTTGCGCATCGTGCACGCGCACCACGCTGCCCAGGTAACCGGTCACGATCGAGTTCGCATAGATGATTTGCGCATAGTTGCGATCGATGGAGCCCATGACTTCCTCTTCCTGCTGATCGATTTGCGCAAGGAGTTCGCGCCGCTGGGATTCGATGTCTTCTTGAATGAGCCTCACCATGACGCCCATCGAGCGCAGCACGCTTTCCTGGAGCTTGTCCGACGCACCGGGCTGGAAAGCGTTGTTGATGGCAAGGAGCAGCGAGGCCTGCCGATCCTCCGGCAGCGCGCTCTTCGAGTTCTGGAAATCCCTTTCCATGGCGGAACGGATCTGATACGGCGCATAAGTATTGTCGATGAAACGATTGATGTCGGCGCGCATTCGCGAGAACAGGAGCTTGGCCAGGTTGCGATGCGATTGATGCAGCGCGGTGACGTCGCGCCCGACGGTGGACGACAATTCCACCGATTCCTTGGGCACCTGGGCGCAGCCCGCGATGGCGGCGAGCAGAACGACGGACAGTGCTATCGAGCGAATTTTCATGTCTTCCGATTCCACCGAAATGGGTTGATGCATTCAGCCGCTTGCCGGCATATCGCCGAAACGCGGCGCGAGCGGGCATTGTGCAGGCACGCAAAGGTTCCGAGAATCCCATGATTATGGGAGAAAGCAGAAGGATAGCGCATCTGCCGCGCATCGGCCGCTGTCGAACGCAAACCCGCGAAGTTGGTTATATTGGACCCCTTGTCCAGGCAGCTTCATTTCCCTTCACAGGATCCATATGACCGATCTTTCTTCCTTCCCCATCACCGGGAAGTGGCCGGCGCGCCACCCCGACCGTATCCAGCTGTATTCCTTGCCGACGCCGAACGGCGTCAAGGTCTCGATCATGCTCGAAGAGACCGGCCTGCCCTACGAGCCGCATCGCGTCGGCTTCGAGACCAACGATCAATTGTCGCCGGAATTCCTGTCGCTCAATCCGAACAACAAGATCCCGGCCATCATCGACCCCGACGGTCCCGGCGGCAAACCCCTGCCCTTGTTCGAATCGGGCGCGATCCTGCTGTATCTGGCCGACAAGAGCGGGCGCTGCATGCCGCGGGACGCGGCCCTGCGCTACGAGACGATCCAGTGGCTGATGTTCCAGATGAGCGGCATCGGTCCGATGTTCGGCCAGCTCGGATTCTTCCACAAGTTCGCCGGCCGGGAATACGAAGACAAGCGGCCGCGCGACCGTTACGTGGCGGAGTCGCGGCGCCTGCTCGCCGTGCTCGAGCGCCGGCTGGCGGATCGCGCCTGGATCATGGGCGACGAATACACGATCGCCGATATCGCGACCTTCCCCTGGGTGCGCAACCTGATCGGCTTCTATGAAGCCGGCGACCTGGTGGGCATCTCCGATTTCCCGCAGGTCGCGCGGGCGCTCGATGCCTTCCTGGCGCGGCCGGCCGTGGTAACGGGATTGGAAATACCGCGGCGGGCCGCCTAGGCCGCAGCCGCGACGAACTTCTGCGACAAGCCTTTTTCGAGTTCCGCGATGCCGGCCGGCAGATCGAGCGCCGCGCCGGCGTACTGCATGCTCGAACCGAGGGCATGCAAAGTGCGGAACAGGTTGTGCGCGCGGCTCTGCTCGCCCATCTGGCCGATGCGCACGATGTTCAAGCCGAACGCGCCGGAAATCTCGACTCGGTGCACGCGCGACATGTGGGTGCGCACGCCGTCGGCGGAAATGCCCTCCGGGATCTTGATGCCGACCACCGAGTTCAGGCGCACCGGTTCCGGCACCAGCAGTTCGAGACCCATCGCCTCGATCCCCTGCTGCAGCGCCTTCGAACACAGCCGGTGCCGTTCGAAGCGCTGCGGCAGCGTCTCCTCGCATACCAGGCGCAGCGCTTCGTGCAGCGCCAGGATGCCCGAGACCGGGGCGGTGTAGTGATAGGACTTCTGGTTCCAGAACTTGTCGGCCAGCAGCGCGTCGAGGCACCAGTGCGCCATCTTGTGGCGGCGCGCCGCGATCTTGTCCCAGGCATGTTCGGAAAACGCCAGCAGCGACACGCCCGGAATCGACGACAAGCCCTTCTGGCCGCCGGTGATGACGGCATCGACCTTCCAGCGGTCCATCTCGAGCGGCATCGTGGACAGCGTGCAGACGGCGTCGACGATCACCAGGCAGCCGCGGGCGTGCGCCAGTCTGGCGATGGCTTCCAGGTTGCGGTTGTAGACCGTGTTCGAGGTCTCGCCCTGCACGATCGTGAGCACCTTGTAGGAGCCCTCCTTCAAGTGCTTCTCGACCAGCTCCGGATCGGCGCATTCGCTGTCCGGCACGTCCAGGCAGACGACTTCGCCGCCGACGCGGCCTGCCATTTCCGCCATGCGGCGGCTGAAATAACCGTTGCAGACGGCGAGCACGCGGTCGCCCGGCGCGGTCAGGTTGGCGATCGCCATTTCCATCGCCGCCGAACCGGGCCCGGCGACGCCGAGCACGTGGCGCGAGGAAGTCTGGAACACATAACGGCCCATGTCCTTGACCTGCTCGATCACCCGGTTCATGGTCTCGCCCAGGTGGTTGATCACGATCGAGTTCGCGTAGGCCACCTTGTGCGGGATCGGCACCGGCCCCGCGCCCATCATGAGCAGCGGTTCCTGGGGAAGAATGTGATCGAGCGAGGTGACGGAGGGCGGTTGCAGGGTTTCCATGATCGGGAAGATTGAGAGTGAGAATCGGAGGGTTGGAATCGGGCGGCGCCTTGCTATCGTAACCGAATTCGCGGCGCCGGCAATCCGAGGTTCCGGGCGGAACTGGCCCGGTATTTTCACCGTTCCGGCCGGATTCCGGCCCGATTGCCCGTACAATTGCCTCCCCGTCCGCCGGCAAACGAACAACAAGGATTTTCCATGGCTACGCAAGTCGAAATCACCAACATGGCCCTCTTTTGCGACTTCGAGAACATCGCGCTCGGCGTGCGCGACGCGAAGTACGCCAGCTTCGACATCCGCCGCGTGCTCGAGCGCCTGCTGCTCAAAGGCAGCATCGTGGTCAAGAAAGCGTACTGCGACTGGGACCGCTACAAGGAATTCAAGGCTCCCATGCACGAAGCCTCGTTCGAGCTGATCGAGATTCCGCACGTGCGGCAATCGGGCAAGAATTCGGCCGACATCCGCATGGTGGTCGATGCGCTCGACCTGTGCTACACGAAGTCGCATGTCGACGCCTTCGTCATCATCAGCGGCGATTCGGATTTCTCGCCGCTGGTATCCAAGCTGCGCGAGAACAACAAGTACGTGATCGGCATCGGCGTGCGCGACTCGACCTCCGACCTGCTGGCGGCGAATTGCGACGAATTCATTTTCTACGACGACCTGGTGCGCGCGCAGAAGCCGCGGCGCCGGACGGCGGAGAAGGTAGAGAAAGCGGAAAAGACCGAGAAGCCGGAGAAGTCCGAGAAAGCCGAGAAGAAGGGCGCGGCGCGCAGCGCCAAGGAAACGAACGAGGCCGCCAAGCCCGCGGGACCGAAACGCAAGGACCGGCATGCGGACCAGAGCGAGGACGAGCGCCGCCAGGAAGTGCTGGAGCTGGCGGTCGAGACCGTCGAGGCGCTCATCGAGGAACGCGGCGGCGACGAGCGGATCTGGGGCTCGATGGTGAAGCAGACGATGAAACGTCGCCGCCCGGGTTTCAACGAGGCGACCTACGGCTACCGCTCGTTCCGCGCGCTGATCGAGGATGCGCAGGAGCGGCACCTGCTGGTGCTGGTGCCCGATGAAAAGACCGGGCAGTACACGGTGCGCCTGCCGGCCGGAGAAGAGTAAGCGGTGCCGGGCGCAACCGGTACGCGCGCGGCCGGGACCGGACCGGCATCATTGGGCCCGATCGCACGGATAGCGGGCTCTCGGTTCTCCATGTTACGGAGAGCCTGGCAGGCCGCTTATCGCCGCCTCGATGATCGCGCCGCCGGACATTGTTGACCTCATTTCAAAGCGCGCTTTAACTTGTCCCACGATCCCCGCCAAGCCCTCCCGGCCTTGGCGGGGATTCCTTTTGGAAGGTTCCAGCACCGGCCTCGCCGAGCCGACTGCCATGCAAGAGAATGAGCGGCGTCCGTACCAGTCGCGATGGGGGGCGCCGGGTGGATATTCGTGGAACGCTTTCACGCAAGGAGTGGACGACGAAGTGGCCGATCACGGCGGCGGGCTGGCGCGACAATGACGGCGCTTCACGCAAACAGGCGATTCCGCGCGGACCACTGGCGCACCGATTTGCTACTGCTCGATGCAGGTCGTCAAGGTTTCGTAACCCGTCTGCGTGAGAAGAAGTTTGCGCGCGCGCCCCGGCCCGACGCCGATGACCGGATAGGCGATCTTTCGCTCCGCGATGAGCTTGCGGATTACCCGGCTCCACGGCGTTGCTTCATCCTTGCCGAGCGCCGCGCGGAGTCCCGCCTTGGACAAGGCGCCCCACCGTCCCAGTATTTCCAGCACGCGCAATTCCAGGTGCTGCGCTTCGTCGTCCGCCGCATAGCGGATCGGCGTCAGCACCAGGCGATTCTTGCGGACCTGTACGCGGATTCTGGCCGCGACGGGAAATCCGGCGTCGGCCAGCCATTGTCCGCACAGGCGGATGTACGGTCGTTGGTGATGGGAATTTTCCGATTGGTAGCCGACGGTAAGGAGGCGTTCTTGTTTCGGCTTTGACTTGAGGGATGACTTGCGTGAAGGTGAAGCAATGGCTTTCGAGACGCGCATGCGGGGCTCCATTGGGGTTGACAGACCGATGTAATGAATCAAGCCTTACGGCTCTCCCGCCAGCCCGCCGTAGAGGCGCGACAAGGCGGTACAACCACTCCTTGCGGTGTGGCCGTATTGCGCGCGGGCTGTCAAACCCGTTCACCGTTTTTCTCGGTGAGGGTTGAAGACTATTCGAAAAGGAATAAACGCGTCAAGAACGAGCCCGGGTGTTAGGAACGCGGGAAGCATGCCGAGCGTCGCGCGATATCGAAGGAATGATCGACGTGTCGAAGCGATACCGACCGCGATCTCTGTAAAAATTCCCTCAATTTCCTCAAGACTCCCATAGTCATGGGATTGTCCGGACCGACTTGCCTCCGGTAGTCTTCGCGTTCGTTCATTTTTGCCAATAACAACTCGGCAAGGGCACGCCATCCCGGCGTTGCCTGCCTTGTCTCTGTTCACCCGAAAGCGACCGCATGACCTTCCCCCGCAAGACCTTGCCGGCCCTGATCGGCCTGGCCCTGGCCGCCTGGCATCCCGCCAGCCTGGCCTCGAACCAGTATTCCGTCTACCAGGAACAAGGCCAACTCATCCGCGCCCCGCAAGCCGTCGCTGCCCTCGGCCCCGACCTGTTCGGCGACCGCGTCAACCTCTACACCGGCAGCCTCGAATTCCTCCACACCGACGTCAGCCTGCCCGGCAACAACGCCTTGCCGGTCGCCATCGGGCGCCGCTTGCGCGCCGGGTCCTCCACCGCCATCCTCGGCCCGGGCACGTTCTTCGGCCGCTGGGACCTGGACATTCCCCGCCTGCACGGCATCTACGCCGACGCCGGCTGGACCGTCTTCATGTCCGGCGCCGAGAAATCGCGCTGCACCTATTTCCGCGAACCGGCTCCCTTCGACCCGGCGCAAGGGATAATCGTCGAAGCGGACAAGTTCTGGCGCGGCCATTTCCTCTACGTGCCCGGCATGGGCGACCAGGAATTGCTCGAGCGCGCGCCCGGCAATACCCATGCGCCCAACAACGAAGTCGTCAACTACCCGGTCGTCACCGCCAACCAGTGGTCGCTCAAGTGCCTGCCGACACTGGCCAATGCGCCGACGGAAGGCGAAGGCTTCCTCGCCGTCAGCCCGGACGGCACGCAATATCAATTCGACTGGATGGTCTCGCGCCGGGCTCATGCCTTGCTCAACCCCAGCGGCGGATCGAGCACGGCCTCGACCCAAGACCCCGCCACCGCGAGCGTGGCGACCTCCGCTTCGGACGGCACCGCGCCGGAAAAAAACAACAATGGCAATGGCAACGATAACGGCAAAGGGACTGGCAACGGCAAGGACAAGGGCGACGGCGGCATCACGCCCACCGGGGTCAGCGGCGGCCAACTGGTGCTGCGCCGCGAAGTCTGGATCCTGCCGACCAAGATCACCGACCGCTTCGGCAACACCGTCACCTACACCTACGACGCCACCCGCCACTGGCAATTGAAGACGATCCAGTCGAGCGACGGCCGGACGCTGAACCTGACTTACCACGACGGCACCGACCTCATCCGCACCGTCAGCGACGGCACGCGCACCTGGACCTACGACTACGACAATACCACCAACCCCAACCTCTACAGCAACCTCAACCAGGTCACGCAACCGGACGGCAGCGCCTGGCAATTGAGCGGCATCTACTCGCTGCTGACCGACGTGCAATACCAGGGCGCGCCGAGCTGCCATAGCGCCGGCACCCTCTACACCACGCCCGTCAGCGGCAGCATGACCCATCCCTCCGGCGCTGTCGGCAGCTTCACCCTCACGCCGGTCCTGCATGGCCGTTCCTGGGTGCCCCAGCAATGCATGGACGATAACGCCTATGCCTATTACCCGAACCACTTCGCCAGCCTGTCGCTGACCAGCAAGACGCTGACCGGCCCCGGCATGGCGGCGGCGAGCTGGACCTACGATTACGGCCAGCCGAACGCCAGCTGGGACACCGACTGCGCCGGCGGCTGCCTCGACACCAAGACCGTCAACGTCACCGATCCCGACGGCGACGTGACGCGCTACACCTTCGGCAACCGCTTCTTCCAGACCGAGGGCAAGCTGCAGAAGACCGAAGTGCTGGCCGGCGGCGGCACCGTGCTGCGCACCACCGACACCCGTTACCGCGCCCCCGATGCCGGCCCCTATCCCTATCCCGTGGGCATCACCAAGCAAGAGCGCGGCGACGGCTACCTGGGCACGCTGCTCATGCCCGAAGACCGCCGCGTCATCACCCAGCAAGGCACGACCTTCACCTGGCAAGCCAACGGCTTCGACGGCCTGGCGCGCGTGACCTCCGCCACCAAGTCCAGCAGCCTGGGCGACAGCCGCACCGAAGCCACGGTCTACCACGACAACCGCGTCAAATGGGTGCTCGGCCAGATCGACCGCGTCACTGAAACCGACACCGGCGCCGTGCTGGTCCAGAACACCTATGACCCGGCCACCGCGGCCCTCTTGAGCGTCACCCGCTTCGGCGCGCTCGAACAAAGCATGACCTACCATGCCGACGGCACCCTGGCCACCCGGAAGGATGGCGCCAACCACACCACCACCTTCGGCAACTACCATCGCGGCATCGCCCGCAACGTCGGCTATGCCGACGGCAGCAGCGAAAGCGCCGTGGTCAACGACATCGGCCTGATCACCGCCGTCACCGATGCGGCCGGCCACACCACCGGCTACGGCTACGACCTCATGGGCCGCCTGGCCCGCATCACGCGCCCGGCCGGCGATACGGTGGCGTGGAACGACACGATCCTGTCCTTCGTGCCGGTGGCGGCCGACGAAGTCGGCTTGCCCGCCGGCCATTGGCGGCAGACGGTGACGACCGGCAATGCGGTCTCGGTGACGTACCTGGATGCGTTGTGGCGCCCGGTATTGAGCAAGACCTATGACACCGCCAATGAAGCGGCCACCCGCAAGATGGTGGTGCGCGCCTACGACGCCCAAGGGCGCACGACCTACGAATCCTATCCGCAGCGCACGATCGCCGCCTATACCGACCGCCCGGCCGGCACCGCGACCGACTACGATGCGCTGGGCCGCACCACCAGCGTGCGCGCCGACAGCGAGCTCGGCGCCTTGACCACCAGCATCGCCTACCTGCCCGGTTTCCAAAAGCAAGTCACCAACCCGCGCGGCAAGGTCACCACGACGCGCTACCAAGCCTTCGATGTCCCGAGCGAAGACGCCGCTGTGGCCATTGCCGCGCCGGAAGGCGTCAATGTTGCCATCAGCCGCGACCGCTTCGGCAAGCCGACCGCCATCACCAGGAGCGGCCCGGGCCAGAACGGCACGGTCTCGGCCACGCGGCGCTATGTGTACGACGACAAGCAGCGCCTGTGCAAAACCGTCGAACCGGAAACCGGCGCCACGCTGCAAGACTACGACGGCGCCAACAATATCCTCTGGCGCGCCCCCGGCCAAAGCCTGACTTCCCTGACGTGCGACCGCACCAGCGTGGCGGCCGCCGCCAAGATCAGCTACGGCTACGACACCCGCAACCGCTTGATCAGCACCAGCTACGGCGACGGCAGCCCCGGCATCGCGCGCACCTACACCGCCGACGGCTTGCCGGAAACCGTCGTCTCCAACGGCGCGGCCTGGACCACCAGCTACAACAAGCGGCGCTTGCCGACCAGCGAGGTGCTGAGCTACAACAGCCAGACCTACACGCTGGGCTGGGGCTACAACCCTAACGGCCATGTCAGCCAACTGACCTACCCCTCGGGCAAGAGCGTGGCCTACGCGCCCAACGCGCTGGGCGAGCCGACGCAAGTCGGCAGCTATGCGGCCGGCATCGCCTACCACCCGAACGGCGCGGTGGCCGGCTTCACGTATGGCAACGGCATCGTGCGCAGCCTCACGCAAAACACGCGCGGCTTGCCGCACCTGGCCAAGGACACCGGCGTCTTGCAAGACCAGTACACGTACGACGCCAACGCCAACGTCACCGCGATTGCCGACCTGCAGGAAGGCATCACCAGCCGCAGCCTGGGGTACGACGGCCTGGACCGCTTGACCAGCGCCAACGCGCCCAATGTGTGGGGCAATGCCAGCTACAGCTACGATGCGCTGGACAACCTCATCGCCAGCACGATCGGCAGCCGCAGCAATGCCTACACCTACGACGCGGCGACGAACCGCCTGACCAGCCTGGCGAGCACGGCAAGCGCCTATAGCTATGCCTACGGCTACGATGCGCGCGGCAACATCACCAGCCGCGGGGCGCAAGGGTTCACGTTCGACCTGGGCAACCGGCTGACGGCGGCGGCGAACAAGGCGACGTATGCCTATGACGGTTTCGGGAGGCGCATCAAGACGGTGAGCCAGGATGGGACGACCACGCTGTCGATCTACAGTCCGGCGGGGCAGTTGCTGCATACCCGCCAGAGCGGCGGACCGAATCCAGCCAAGAGCACGGATTACGTGTACCTGCACCGGCATGCGATCGCGGAGGTGAGCAAGTGATGCGCACCGCGATAACGATCACCACAGCAACCGCCTCCACCACGACAACAACAACGACCACGAATTCCGTCATGACCAGACTGACGACCCTCTGGCGCCGGGTAGCAAACCTGCCCGCGCTGCTGCCGCTGCTCTTGCTCACCCTGCTGTGCACCGCCTTCCTGGCGCTGCCCGCGCAGGCGCAATCGAACCCTACGCCGGGCACCCCCAAGGGCAAGGACAAGACCGACAACCCCGACCCCACCGCCTTGCCCGGCGGCGTACCCGCCCTGGCGGTCACCCGCACTCCCAAACCGATGGTGGCCGGCCAAAGCTACACCGTCACCTGGAGCAGCAGCCGCGCCGAGCGGGTCAGCTATGCCTGCAGCGGCGGCGGCTACACCGGCAGCGGCCAGGTGGCCCTCAACGGCAGCATGAGCGGCACGGCCAGCAGCGCCTGGGTCGGCCAGACCTCGACCTGCACCTGGACCGCCGAGAATGCCTACG
>Ga0196972_1000299_pt1 | contig 31479 bp, 22 predicted proteins | sample S1v_2013CmetaG_FD_148618 | JGI IMG/M metagenome (GOLD analysis project Ga0196972, IMG submission 148618) | Soil microbial communities from Anza Borrego desert, Southern California, United States - S1+v_20-13C | ecosystem: Environmental > Terrestrial > Soil > Desert | place: USA: California...
GGGCTGCTTCGAATACGGATCGAACGCCGGCACGGTCAGCGTGTTCACGCCGCACGCGCCCTGCCCGGCCGAACCGCGGCCGGACAGGTATTCCTCGCCCCAATGCATGCCGATGAAGGCTTGCCCGGAACGCAGATCGTCGCTGGCGGCGGCCGGCAGGATTTGCGAACCGCGGCGGCTGGTCACATGCACCAGGTCGCCCGGCTTGATGAAGCGCCGCTCCATGTCGATCGGCGCCATCAGGACCGCGGGTTCGGCGGCATGCGCGAACAATTGCGCGACCGTTCCGGTGCGGCTCATGCCGTGCCATTGATCGCGCAGGCGGCCGGTGGTCAGCCGGAACGGAAAGCGCGTGTCGACCGGTTCGGCCACCGGTTGATAGGTCGCATCGACGAATTTGGCGCGGCCGCTGGCGGTCGGGAAGATGCCATCCTCGTAGAGCCGCTTCTTGCCGGCGGTCGCGCCCTCCGGGAACGGCCATTGCTGCGGACCTTGCTGTTCGAGGATGGCGTAGGACAAGCCGGTGATGTCGAGGTCGCGGCCGCGCGTCGATTCGCGATGCTCGTTCCAGATCTGCTCGACGCAGGCGTACGGAAACAACGTTCTTTCGCGCCCAAGCAAAACCTCGAGCCGGCGCGCGAACTCGATCACGATCTCCCAGTCGTGCCTGGCCTGCGCCGGCTTGTCGAGCACCGGCTTGAAACGCGTGATGCGCCGCTCGGAATTGGTGACCGTGCCTTCCTTCTCGCCCCAGGTGGTGGCCGGCAGCAGGATGTCGGCATAAGGGGCCGTCGCCGTCGTGGCATAGGCTTCCTGCAGGACGACCAGTTCGGCCTTCTCCAGCGCGGCGCGCACGAGCTTCTGGTCGGGCAGCGATTGCGCGGGGTTGGTGCAGGCGATCCACAGGATCTTGATCTCGCCCTGGCGCGCCGCCTCGAACATTTCGATAGCGGTCTTGCCCGGCTTGGAAGGCACGTCGTCCACGCCCCATAGCCGCGCCACCTCGGCGCGGTGTTCCGGGTTGGCGAGATCGCGGTGCGCGGACAACAGGTTCGCCAGGCCGCCGACTTCGCGCCCGCCCATCGCGTTCGGCTGCCCGGTCAGCGAGAACGGTCCTGCGCCGGGCTTGCCGATCTGGCGCGTGGCCAGGTGCAGATTGATGAGCGCCGCATTCTTGGCCGTGCCCGACGACGATTGGTTCAAGCCCTGGCAATACAGCGACAGCGCCGCGCGCGCCGCCCCGAACATGCGCGCCGCCCTCACCAGGTCGTCCTCGCGGATGCCGCACAGCTGCGCCACATGCGCCGGCGTATAGCCGCGCACCGTTTCCTTGAGCGCGGCGAAACCTTCGGTATGCGCATCGATGTAAGCCTGGTCGATCAATCCTTCCCACAGGCAGACATGCAGCATGCCGTTGAACAGCGCGACATCGGTGCCCGGCAACAACGGCAGAAACAGATCGGCCTCGCGCGCCGTGTCGGTGCGGCGCGGATCGGCGACGATCACCTTCAGCGCGGGATTCCGCTTGCGCGCCTCCTCGATCCGGCGGTACAGCACCGGATGCGCATACGCGGTGTTGGAACCGGCGATGAAGATCAGGTCGGCATGGTCGATATCCTCATAGCAGGCCGGCGGCGCGTCGGCCCCGAGCGTCTGCTTGTAGCCGGCCACCGCGCTCGACATGCACAGGCGCGAATTGGTGTCGATGTTGTTGGTACCGATCAGACCCTTGGCGAGCTTGTTGAAGACATAGTAGTCCTCGGTCAGCAGTTGTCCGGAGATGTAGAAGCCGACGCTGTCCGGGCCGTGCTCGCGGATCGCGGCGGCGAACTTGCGGGCCAGCACGTCGAACGCGGCGTCCCAGGACACGCGCTCGCGCGGCGCGGTGCGCAGGAAGCGCAGTTCCGGATACAGGGCGCGCGCCTGTCGCTGCAATGCCGGCCGCGCCGTCAGATGCAGCGTGCTGCCCTTGGTGCAGAGCCGGCCGAAATTGGCGGGGTGGTCGGGATCGCCGCGCACGCCGACGATCTCGCGGCCGTCGCTCTGGACGATCACGCCGCAGCCGACGCCGCAGTAGCAGCAGGTCGCCTTGGATTCGCGCAACACGCCTACCGCCGTGCTCATGCAGCCTCGGCGGTCTGGCCCATCAGTTCGTTGACATCCAGGTAGACCTTGCCGTCCTCGACCTTGACGCTGAATTTCTGCGTGCAGCCTTCGTCGGGAGCGGCGGCGCAACCGGATTGGAGCTCGATGTTCCAGTTGTGCAGCGGGCAGGCGACGCGCTCGCCGTAGACGATGCCTTGCGACAGCGGGCCGCCCTTGTGCGGGCAGCGGTCGAGCAATGCGAAGACCTGGTCCGCATCGTTGCGGAACACGGCGACATCGTGCTGGCCGCTGCGCTTGACGACGCGGGCGCCGAGAACCGGAATGTCGTCGACGGCGCAGATGGATTTCCATACGGGTTGCATGATGATTCCCTCGTGAAGAATGTTTATACGGTCAACGGTGCGAACTGGCGTTCGTCGACGAGCGCCTGTTTCCGCTCGTGCCACGGGTCAGGCTCGCCGTCGAGGGAGAACAGCAGGCGTTCGTACAAGGCCTTGCGGTTGCCCGCGTCCTCCACCACCCTCTTCTTCACGTAATCGAGACCGACGCGCGCGACATAATGCACCGTGCGCTCGAGATACCAGCCCTCTTCCCGGTACAGCTGCAGGAAGGCGCCCGAATATTCCAGCACTTCCTCGTGCGTCTTCACCTTGACGAAGAATTCCGCGACCTCGGTCTTGATGCCGCCGTTGCCGGCGACGTAGATCTCCCAGCCCGAATCGACGCCGATCACGCCGACGTCCTTGATGCCGGCCTCGGCGCAATTGCGCGGGCAGCCCGACACCGCGAGTTTGACCTTGTGCGGCGCGTACATGCGCCACAACGCGCGTTCGAGCTGCTTGCCCATCAAGGTCGAATCCTGGGTGCCGAAGCGGCACCATTCGGAGCCGACGCAAGTCTTCACCGTGCGCAAGGCCTTCGCATAGGCGTGGCCGGACGGCATGCCCAGGCTTTGCCACACGGCCGGCAAGTCTTCCTTCTTCACGCCGAGCAGATCGATGCGCTGGCCGCCGGTCACCTTCACGGTCGGGATCTTGAACTTGTCGACCGTGTCGGCGATGCGGCGCAATTCATCGGCCGTCGTCTCACCGCCCCACATGCGCGGCACCACCGAATAGGTGCCGTCCTTCTGGATATTGGCGTGGGCGCGCTCGTTGATGAAGCGCGATTGCGGATCGTCCTTCGCCTCGTGCGGCCAGGTCGAGATCAGGTAATAGTTGAGCGCCGGGCGACAGGAAGAACAGCCGTTCGGGGCGCGCCACTCCATGAATTGCATCACTTGCGGAATCGTCAGCAGCTTGTTGGCCTTGATCGCGGCGCGCACTTCCTGGTGCGTGTGGTCGGTGCAGCCGCACATCGGCTTGGCCTTGGGCGAGGCCGAGAAATCGCCGCCGGCGGTCGCCATCACGATCTGTTCGACCAGCCCGGTGCACGAGCCGCAGGACGCCGACGCCTTGGTGTGCTTGCGCACGTCTTCGAGCGTGAATAGGCCCTTTTCCTTGATCGCCTTGACGATGGTTCCCTTGCACACGCCGTTGCAGCCGCACACCTCGGCGTCGTCCGGCATCGCGGCCGCCTTGGTGAATCCCTCGTGGCCAGTGTCGCCGGGGCGGCCGGTGTTGGATTCTCCGAACATCAGCGTGTCGCGGATCTCGCCGACGTTCCTGCCTTCGCGCAGCAGCTTGAAATACCAGGAACCGTCGACCGTGTCGCCGTACAGGCAGGCGCCGACCAGCTTGTCGTCCTTCAGCACCAGCTTCTTGTAGACGCCGCCGATGGGATCGGACAGCACGATTTCCTCGGCGCCTTCGCCGCCCATGAATTCGCCCGCCGAGAACAGGTCGATGCCGGTCACCTTCAGCTTGGTCGAGGTGACCGAGCCCTGGTAGCGGCCGATGCCGAAATTGCCGAGGTGATTGGCGCACACCTTCGCCATTTCGAACAGCGGCGCGACCAGGCCGTAGGCGGTGCCGCGATGATTGACGCATTCGCCGACCGCGTAGACGCGCGGGTCGTAGGTCTGCATCGTGTCGTTGACCACGATGCCGCGGTTGCAATAGAGGCCGGCCGATTCCGCCAGCGTCGTGTTGGGCCGGATGCCGACCGCCATCACGACCAGGTCGGCCGGCACTTCCAGGCCATCGGTGAAGCGCACCGCCTTCACGCGGCCGCCTTTGCCGTCATCCGCGTCGCCGATCAGCTCCTTCGTGTTCTTCTCGAGCAGGAACTTGAGGCCGCGGTCCTCGAGCGATTTCTGCAGCATCTTGCCGGCGGTCGGATCGAGCTGGCGCTCCATCAGCCAGTTCGGCAGATGCACCACCGTCACGTCCATGCCGCGCAGCTTCAAGCCGTTCGCCGCTTCGAGGCCGAGCAGGCCGCCGCCGATGACAACCGCATGCTTGTACTGCCGCGCGGCGTCGATCATCGCGTTCGTGTCCTGGATGTCGCGATAGGAAATCACGCCCTGCAAGTCCTTGCCGGGCACCGGAAGAATGAAGGGATTCGAACCGGTCGCGAGCAAGAGGCGGTCGTATTCGGCGGTCGTGCCGTCCTCGGCGATCACGATCCGCTTGCTGCGGTCGATCTTCGCGATCTTCTTGCCGAGATGCAGAGTGATGCCATTCTCCTGGTACCAATCGACATCGTTGAGCATGATGTCCTTGACGGTCTGTTCGCCGGCCAGCACCGGCGACAACAGGATGCGGTTGTAATTCGCATAGGGCTCGGCGCCGAACACCGTGATCTCGTAGATGTCGGGCGCAATCTTCAGCAATTCCTCGAGAGTGCGCACCCCCGCCATACCGTTGCCGACCATGACCAACTTCAGCTTCTTCATTAAAGCTTCCTCCAAATGCGCTTCGCCATTGAAGCTACCGATATGGCAATAGCAAGAGCAGTGCCAGTCGAAAGGCCCCGGTGCTGCACCAAGAAGTGGTCTTCCCTGCACCGCCGCAGTGCAACATCAGCGGCGGCGGGCAGGCGCCGCACGATTACGACACGCCCTTGCACCGGAATCGATGCGTTTGTCCGCGATCAAGGCGTGGCATAGCGATTGCATGACGGGCCGACAAAATCATCCATCTTCGACAAGGCCCATCATGCACAAGACTTCGTTCTGGAAGGCGGGACACACGCCGACGCTGCTCGCTTCGTTCCTTTATTTCGATTTGAGCTTCATGGTATGGGTCATCCTCGGGCCGCTCGCCGTGCAGATCTCGAAGGATCTCGGCCTCACCGCCGCGCAGAAAGGCTTGGTGGTCGCCACGCCGCTGCTCGCCGGCGCGCTGCTGCGGATCGTGATGGGCGTGATGGTCGATCACTTGCGGCCGAAGAGGGCCGGCGCGATCGGCCAGCTGGTCGTGATGGCGGGACTGCTATGGGCCTGGCTCGGCGACCTGCACAGCTACGACAAGCTGCTGGCGCTCGGCATACTGCTCGGCGTCGCCGGCGCGGCGTTCGCCGTCGCGCTGCCGCTGGCGTCGCGCTGGTATCCGCCCGAGCATCAAGGCACCGCGCTCGGCATCGCCGGCGCCGGCAATTCCGGCACCGCCTTCGCCGCCTTGTTCGCCCCCTCGCTGGCGATCGCCTTCGGCTGGCAGAACGTGTTCGGCCTGTGCCTGATTCCGCTCGGCGTCGCCCTCTTCGTTTACATGGCGTTCGCGAAAGATGCGCCGTCCGCGCCGCCGCCGAAAGCGATGGTCGAATACCTGCATGTCTTGAAGGATAAGGACGCGTGGTGGTTCATGTTCTTCTACGGCGTGACCTTCGGCGGCTTCTCCGGCCTCGCCTCGTCGCTGACGATCTATTTCAATACCCAATACGGCCTGTCGCCGGTCAGTGCCGGTTACTTCACCGCGGCCTGCGTGTTCGCCGGCTCCCTGGTGCGTCCGCTCGGCGGCGTGATCGCCGACCGCATCGGCGGCATCCGCACGCTGTCGCTGATGTACGCGCTGGCCGCCGCGTTCCTGTTCATCGCCAGCACCGGCCTCGAGTCGTCGATCGCCGCCGTCGCCGTGTTCGTGTGCGCGATGCTCTCGCTCGGCACCGGCAACGGCGCCGTGTTCCAGCTCGTGCCGCAGCGCTTCCGCAAGGAGATCGGCGTCATGACCGGCCTGGTCGGCATGGCGGGCGGCATCGGCGGCTTCTATCTCGCATCCAGCCTCGGTTATTCGAAGCAGATCACGGGCAGCTATCAGCTGGGGCTGACCGTCTTCGCCTCGCTCGCGGTGATCGCGCTGCTCGGCCTGTCCTTCGTCAAGGCGCGCTGGCGCACGACCTGGGGCAGCGCCGCGATGACGACCGCCAAGATCTGATTCGTCGCGGATCGGCTGCATACTACCGACATGCCCCTCGCCATCTCCACCGGTCATGCTTCGCTCGCGGGCCAGCGCGAGCGCAACGAGGATTTCGTCGGCATGGTCACGCCGAACGAGCCCGAGCTGTCGGCCAAGGGCTTGATCGCCGCCGTCGCCGACGGCGTTTCGGGCAACACCGGCGGCCGCGAAGCCTCGGAGTACGCGGTGCGCGGCTTGCTGGCCGATTACTACGCCACGCCCGATACCTGGCCGGTCACGCAGGCGCTCGACCGCGTGCTGAAGGCGACCAACAGCTGGGTGCAGCAGCAAAGCTCGGTGCGTCCGGAACTGGCCGGCATGGCGACCACGCTCACCGCGCTGGTCTTGCGCGGCCGCTTCTATTACTTCGCCCATGCCGGCGATTCGCGGCTCTACCTGCTGCGCCGCGGCGCGCTGACGCGCCTCACCACCGATCATGTCTGGGACCGGCCGGAGATGCGGCACGTTCTCACGCGCGCCATCGGCCTCGATTCGCATCTCGCCGTCGACCACGGCATGGGCGAATTGCGGGAGGGCGATGTCTTTCTGCTGGCGACCGACGGCGTGTGGTCGCCGCTGACGGAGTTCGACCTGTCCTGCAAGCTGTCCGAGCTCGCGCTCGGCAAGCTCGACGCCGAGCGCGCGGCGAAGGAGCTGGTCGAACAGGCGCTCGCCGCGGGTTCGCAAGACAACGCCAGCGCGCTCATGCTGCGCGTCGAGAACCTGCCGCAGACGAATCTGCGCGACGCCTTGTCGATGTCGGCGCGATTGCCGCTGCCGCCGAAGCTGAAGCGCGGCCAGTACCTGGACGGTTACCTCGTCGATGCCTTGGTCCATATGTCGCCGGCGACGCTGCTCTATCGCGTCATCGATCCGAAGACGCAGCGCAAGCTGGCGCTGAAGACGCTGCATCCCGACCGCGAAAAGGACGAGCACGAACGCTCCGCCTTCGCGCACGAGGAATGGCTGGCCAGGCGCGTCGTCGCGCGCTTCTTCCCGCAGGTGATCACGCCGGAACAGAGGAATTACGTCTACTACCTGACGACCTGGCACGACGGCAATTCGCTACAGCAGCATCTCGACGCCGGCGCCCATTACACGATTCCCGACGCCGTCGCCCACGGCGTGAAGCTGGTGCGCGCCGTCGGCGCCCTGCATCGGCGCAGCATCGTCCATCGCGACATCAAGCCCGGCAACGTCCACCTCGGGGACGACGGCGAATTGCGCCTGCTCGACCTTGGCGTCGCCCGCTCCGGCCTCGAAACCGACGACGAAGTGCGCGCGCCGCGGGCCGGCACGCCGTCCTTCCTCGCGCCCGAGCAATTCGACAATGCGCCGCCGTCGCGCCAGACCGATATCTATGCGACCGGCGTGACGCTGTACCACATGCTGACGCGCCGTTATCCCTACGGCGAGATCGAGCCGTTCCAGCATCCGCGTTTCGGCGACCCGGTGCCGCCTAGCCGGTATCGGCCGGACCTGCCGCTCTGGTTGGAAAACGTCTTGCTGAAAGCCGTGGCGCGCGATCCGGCGCGGCGGTTCGAGACGGCGGAGGAATTCCTGCTGGCGCTGGAGCGCGGCGCCGCGCGGCCGCTGGCGGCGCCTGCCGCGAAATCGCTGGTGGAGCGCGATCCGGCGGCGGTGTGGCGCGCCGTGGCGGTGGTATCGGCGGTATTGAACCTGCTGTTGCTGTATCTGATCGTGGTGCGGTGAATCGGCGCCGCTGCCCGACGGCAACCGGCGTCCGGCACGCCTGAAGAACGAGCGCAGGGATCGTCGTCACCGCACGAAATTCGCAGCGTTCGCGGAGAACGCCCACGCCTCCAACTCCGCGCAGGTCGCGGCCGCGACCATCTCGACTTTCAGGCTCGCCGCATCCGGCAGGGCCATCAACAGAACGCCGTCGAGCCGGGTCAAGGGCATGCCGCCCGGCGACCTGCCTTGCAGGAAATTGTCGAAGCAATAGACATTTCCGTCGGCGGCGACCGCGTCGAAGTTCCGATTGATCTTCCCGGATTGCGCGACGGTGTACGCATACAAACCCATGCTCATGCCGGGAACGGAAGTGCCGATCGCCATGATGGGTTGCGACGGATCGACGTAGTCGTGCGCCAGGCCGAGGAAGATGCTCAAGTCGGTCGTATTGCTGTGATACTTGCCGGGCAAGAACCAGTTCCCTTGCGCGGTTCCAGGAATATCCTGCATATAGGTGCCGCCGACCGGCGCGGCCGTGCGCAGCGCCGTGCCGAACACGTCGCCGGTCTTGCCTTCGATCGCGGCGCGCGTCGCGGCGGTGAAATAGTCGAGCGGCGAGGTGTAATAGAGGTAATAGTGATCGTAGTGCGTGGCGTCGGCGAACGCGGCCGGCGTCCTGCGAAAATCCAGGGTTCCGAAATCGACGCCGGCGGTGTCGGGGCCAGTCCCGAATTGTTCGCCTTCCTCCAGCAGGACCGACAGGTTTTCGCGGCGGCAAGTCGTGACCGTCGACGACCCGTCGTCGAATGCATTGCAGCTCGGCGTTCCGGCGTTGAATGCCGCCAGCAGCTTGTCCGAGATCGTGGCGAGATGCCCGAAATACGCGCGAACCTCCAAACAGGGACGCAGGAAGACTTGGTAGTTCGTTCCGCCGGTGCTGAACGACGCTTCGTAGATCTCGGTCACGAATCCCCGGCCCGGCGCGACCACGGGCTTCGGCGCCGCCGCCTGTCCTATCGGCGTCATGGAGAACGAGGAATGCTTGGCCGGGAACATATGGATAGGCGTCGACAGGAAACCGAGCGGACGGAACGCGATGAAGTCGGCCGGCGCAACCGGGCTGGTTCCGAACAATGGCGCGGCGATATCGGCCGGGCATGGGGCCAGCGTGGAAGGCAGCAGGCCGGCGATCGTCGCCTCGATCGCGCCTTGGAACGCGGCGGTATCGGTCGTCGCGCTCACCGAGGCCAGCAGGGTGCGCGCCGCGGCTGCGGCCGCGGCGCCGCGATAGGCGTTGATCCGCGCCGGATCGTCCAGGGCGGCGGTGAAATCGGCGGCGATGGCCGTCTTCCTGTTCACCACGGCTGCGTCGACCGCTCCCTGGGCCGAAGTGTTGAGCAGCGCGCCGGCCATGATGGACAAGGCGGCATGTCCCTTGGTGAGTCCGCCGTAATCGATCGCATCTGACCAGAACCGCTTGCCGTCCTGCGCCGCCGCGCGATTGAGCACATTGCGGTAGATGGCTTCGACGAATTCCTCGGTGTCGCCCGCGTAGAGCGCATTCGATTCGGCGCTGACGCCGAAGGCATCGACCAATGCCCTGACCGCGGCATTGGTATCGTAGGCCGCATTCAAGGATTGGATGTCGGAAGGCGCGCCCGCGGCCGCGAGCGCGGCCGAGAAATTCGTCAAGCCACTGCTATCGGCGGGCCGTCCGAAGTAGGCGATGTACAACTGCTGCACTACCGTGCCGTAGGCTGCCGGCGCCGCCTGCGATTGGACCAATTGGCGCGCTTGCCGCGGTGCGCGGTGGGATTCGGCAAGGTCGTTGCCGCCGCAGCCCGCCGACAGCATCGCGAGCGCGACGAACAGGCACGCCATGCCGCGCATCATTCCTCCCTCGTGAATGAATCGCGCCGCGAGAACTCAATGCATCCGGTGCGAGCAATGCACGCGCTCGGTCTCTCCCATCAGCGACAGGAAATCCTGGATATTCATGTGGACGAGCGCTTCGTGGTCGCCGGCCTCGAAATAAACATCGGGCTGACGCGCCAGGCTTTCGTCGAGATAAGTCTGCATGCCGTACGCCATCGCCACCGGCGGCACGGCGCCCGCCTCGCAATCCTTGAACAGTTCGCGCACCTCGTCCTCGGTCGCCAGCACCAGCTTGCGGCCGGTCTCCTCCCATAGCTTGTAAAGCTGCAAATGGTAGGTCGACGGCAGCACGGCGGCGGCGTAGCCCTGGTCGTCCTGGAGAATCACGGTCTTGGCGAGACGATCGCCCGGGATATGGGCCGCTTGCGCGGTGCCCATGCTGAATTCGCTGTGGGGATGGTGCAGGATCTCGTAGCGGCTGCCCGTGCGGCGCAGGCAGTCCTCGAGGGTGGGTGACATGAACATGATCGTCCTCCTCGCGGTCCAGTGACAAGCTCTGGTTTTCACTATAGTGTCCGGTTCGGCCGATTGCCAGATTTCGCCGCGCGCCGTGCGGCCGGCGCGCAACAACCTGTCGCATAGCAAGCCCGTACTCCGCCGCCCGTCAAGACGCCGACGAAAGCTTGTCAAGCGGCTTTCTGCAGCGCCGGATGCGCCTGGCGGCGATAGAGGAATTCCAGCACCGAGGTGCGATATTCGATATACAACGGATCCTGCGCCAGGACGACGCGGTCGCGCGGACGCTCGAGCAGTACCGGCAGGATCTCGCCGATGGTCGCCGCCGGACCGTTGGACATCATCACGATGCGGTCCGACAGCAACACCGCTTCGTCCACATCATGCGTGACCATGATGACGGTGGAACCGGTCTTGGCGACGATCTTCAGCAACTCGTCCTGCAAGTGGGCGCGCGTCAAGGCGTCCAAGGCACCGAAAGGTTCATCCATCAACAACACTTTCGGTTCCATCGACAACGCGCGCGCGATGCCGACCCGCTGCTTCATGCCGCCGGAAATCTCGTGTGGGCGCTTCTTCTCGGCATGCGTGAGTCCGACCAGGGCCAGCGCGGCCATGGTGCGTTCGCGCAATCGGGCCGCGCTTTCGGTGCCGCCGAAGACGCGCTCGATGGCGAGATGGACGTTTTCATAACAGGTCAGCCACGGCAACAGCGAATGGTTCTGGAACACGACGGCGCGTTCGGGCGCCGGTCCGGCGATTTCGCGGCCGCCGCAGATCATGGCTCCGCCGCTCGGCCGGAGCAAGCCGGCGATCAGGTTCAAGAGCGTCGACTTGCCGCAGCCGCTATGGCCGATCAGCGTGACGAACTCGCCCTTCCTGACGGTCAGGTTGATGTCCCGGAGCGCATGGAAGGCGCCGTTCCTGGTGTGGAATACCATTTCGGCGTGCTGCACTTCGATGAATTTGTTGTTGGGTTTGCTCATGATCTACCCTCAATGTCGAACGTCTTCATAGGTGAAAGCCCGCGCCAGTGCGACCAGCGCCTGCTCCAGCAGCAAGCCGACGCCGCCGATCACGACGATGGCGATGATGATGTGCGGCACGTTCAGGTTGTTCCATTCATCCCATACCCAGAAGCCGATGCCGACTCCGCCGGTGAGCATTTCCGCGGCCACGATCACGAGCCAGGCGGTGCCGATGGCAAGACGAACGCCGGTCAGCATGTAGGGCAGCACCGACGGCAACAGGATGCGAGTCAGTATCGTCCACTCCGACAGGTTCAATACCTTGGCGACATTCATGTAATCCTGCGGCACGCGCTGCACGCCGACCGCCGTGTTGATGATCATCGGCCAGATCGAGCAGATGAAGATGGCCCAGATCGCGGCCGGATTGGCAGCCTTGAACACCAGCAGGCCGATCGGCAGCCAGGCCAGCGGCGACACCGGCTTCAACAGGCTGATGATCGGATTGAACATGCCGCCCATGAACTTGAAGCGGCCGATCATGAAGCCGAGCGGGATGCCGGCCAGCGCCGCGAGGCCGAAGCCGAGGGCGACGCGCTGGAGCGAGGACAGCACGTTCCAGCCGATGCCCTGGTCGTTCGGCCCTTTGCGGTAGAACGGATCGGAGAACACCTTGACGGCTTCGTCGAAGGTCGACGCCGGCGAGGGGAAGTCGCTGTTGCCCAGCGAAACGATTTGCCATACCAGCACCAGCATCGCGATGCCGAACAGCGGCGGCAGCGCGGCCAGCGCATACGAACGCCAGGCACCGGGCACCATCGCCACGGCCGGCGCGTCGACGCCGACCGCGACACGGCGGCGCGTTTCGTCATCCTCGGGATGGGTCCTATCCTTGATCGCCGGAATCTCCGGCGGCGAGTCGATTTCACGGATGAGCGGTTTCATGACTGCACTCATGTTTTCTCCTGTTGGAATCACGCCTTGACCTTGAAGCCGTCGGCGTACCTGGCCGGGTTCCTGCCGTCCCAGACGGTGCCGTCGATCAGCCTGCTGGACCGCAGCGGGTCCTTCGGCACACTGATCTTCAAGCCGGCCGCCGCTTCCTGGTACAACTCGATCCGGTTGACCTGCTTGGCGACGGCGAGGTAATCCGGATGTTCCTTGAGCAAGCCCCAGCGCTTGTGCTGCGTGAGGAACCACATGCCGTCGGACAGGTAGGGATAGTTCACGCTGCCGTCGTTGAAGAATTTCATGTGGTTCGGATCGTCCCAGGTCTTGCCGAGGCCGTTCTGATAGCGGCCGAGGATGCGTTGGTTGATCGCGTCGACGCTGGTGTTGACATAGGCCTTGTCGGCCACCGTCTCGGCCATCTTCATCTTGTTCTGCAAGCCGGCATCGATCCAGCGGCCGGCATCGATGATCGCCATCATCACGGCGCGGCAAGTGTTCGGATATTTCTTCACGAAGTCGGCCGAGGCGCCGAGCGCCTTTTCCGGATGGTCTTTCCAGATATCCTGGGTGGTGACGCCGGTGATCCCGATGCCATCCATGATGGCGCGATGGCCCCAGGGCTCGCCGACGCAATAGCCGTCCATATTCCCGACCCGCATGTTGGCGACCATCTGCGGCGGCGGCACGGTGATGATCTTCGCCTCCTTCTGCGGATGGATGCCGTAGCTGGCGAGCCAGTAATACAGCCACATCGCGTGGGTGCCGGTCGGGAAGGTCTGGGCGAAGGTGTACTCGCGCTTCTCGTTCTGCATCAGCTTCGCCAGCGAGGGACCGTCGACCGCGCCCTTGTCCGCCAGCTTCCTCGACAGCGTGATGGCCTGGCCGTTGTGGTTCAGGTTCATCAGGATCGCCATCTCCTTCTTCGGGCCGGAGACGCCCAGATGGACACCGTAGATCAAGCCCCACAGCACATGCGCCATGTCGAGCTCGCCGCTGACGAGCTTGTCGCGCACCGCAGCCCAGGAAGCTTCCTTGGTCGGCGTGATCTTGACGCCGTATTTCTTGTCGAAACCGAGCACGGAAGCCATGACCACCGAGGCGCAATCGGTCAGCGGAATGAAGCCGATCTTCACTTCCTCCTTCTCGGGCTTGTCCGAACCCGCCGCCCATGCGCCCTGGGTCGCCAAGCCGCCGAACGCGGCCGCGGTCAGGGTTGCGCCCGTCTTCAACAGCCGGCGGCGGATCGGTTCGTTCTTGCGGTCGTCATGCGTCATCTTGTCCTCGTCTGGTACTTATTCTTGCGTGCCAAAAAGAAAGGCGTCCGAACCCGCGAGATATCTCCCCGGGTTCGGACGCCTTTGTCCAAGTCATCGAACCAGCCGTGGTTCGACTTGCCTTACTGAATCTTCGCGCCACCGTTGGCGCTGTTCATCTCGTTGCAAGCCGCGTGCCAGCGAAAACCTCCGACCGTGCGGTCCCCTGTGCCAGAAAACCGTGCGTGACATGCCCCGTCTTTGTGCGTTTCACCAAATCAGATCAAGAGATCGGCCACATCGAGTATGCGCTGCGCGACTTCCGACAATTTCAGGTTGCGATCCATCGCCAGGCGCCGCAGCTTGCGATAAGCCTCGTCTTCGGAACAGCGCTGGCGTTCCATGAGCAAGCCCTTGGCCCGCTCGATCAACTTGCGCTCGGCGAGCTTCATTTTCGTCTCGGACAATTCATGCCGCAGTTTCTGCTCGAACTCGAAGCGCGCCAGCGCCACATCCAGCACGGCGGAGACCCGGTCCGACGACAGCCCGGCCACGACATAGGCAGTGACTCCCGCCTCGATGGCGGCCTGCATCTTGGCACGGTCATCATCTTCGGTGAAGCAGACGATCGGACGGCGCGCACCGGCCGTGGCTTCGACCACCTGCTTCAAGGCGGCGTCGGATTGCTCGTCGACGATGATCACGTCCGGCTGCAGCTGCACGATCTGCGCCGCCAGGTCGCCGGTCGGCGGTAGCGCCGCGAGAATGTTATAGCCGCCCTCGAGCAAGCCGATGCGCAAGGCGCGCGCCCGTTCCGCTTGCCGCAGGGCGGCCTCGTCCGCGCCTTCCGGCGCGACCAGCGAATTGATGACGATTATCTTGAGATGTTTGGGATCGGTCATGGCGGGTTCGCGAAAAACTGGTGCTCTCCCGCCTCAGCAAGATCCTTGCCACGCGCAAATATAGAGTCGGCCACAGGTAGTGGAGGCCGAATTGATATCTACTTATTCGCCTGCTTGGTGTCCGGCGCCGGCCGGTGGCGCTCGATCTTCGGCAGTTTCATGTCGAGCTGGTCGAACAGGAAGCTGTAGATGTCGGCGGTCTGGTTGATCTTGATGGAGAGCGAACTGCCGATGCCGTGTCCGGCATGCGCGTTGATGCTGAGCAGGACCGGATAGCCGGACGCCGTCGCCGCTTGCAGGCGCGCCACCATCTTGCGCGAATGCATCGGGTTGACGCGGCCGTCGGTCTCGCCGGTCGCCATGAAGATCGCCGGGTACTTGGTGCCGTCGACGACCCGGTGATAAGGCGAATAGCCGAACAAGGCCTTGAACTCGTCCGGATTCTTGACGCTGCCGAATTCGGTGACGTTGAAGGCGCCGTTCGGATCGAGCTCGACGCGCAGCATGTCGTAGATGCCGACCGTCGCGACGACGGCACGGAACAGGTCGGGCCGCTGGGTGAACGCCGCGCCCATCAGCAGGCCGCCGTTGCTGCCGCCGATGGCGGCAAGGCGCTTGGGCGTCGTGTAACCGGCCTTGACCAGATATTCGGCCGACGCGATGAAGTCGTCGAACACGTTCTGCTTCCTGGTCAGCATGCCTTGTTGGTGCCATTCCTCGCCGAACTCGCCGCCGCCGCGCAGGTTGGCGACGACGAACACGCCGCCGGCGTCGAGCCACAGGCGGGTAGCGGCGCCCAGGTAGCGCGGCGTCATGCTGACGCCGTAGCCGCCGTAGGCGTTCAGCAGCACCGGGTTCGAGCCGTCGAGCTTGAGATCCTTGCGGCGCACGATATTGAGCGGAATCCTGGTGCCATCCTTCGAGGTCGCGAATTCGCGCACCACCACGACGTCGTCGAACACGACCGGGCTCGTTTGCGCCAGCCCGGTCGGCAGCGCCTTGCCGCTCGCCTCGTCGTAACGCGCGAAATACGGCGGGTTCAGATAGGCGCGCACCGAATACAGCAGCGTGCCGTCGGCCAGCGGCTCGATCTCGTCGACATTGACCGCGCCGGGCAACGGCAATTCGCCGCGCGGGGTGCCGTCGTGACCGAAGATCGCGACGCGCGACGGGCCGCCGACCAGCTGGCTCACATAGATCGCTTGCTTGGTCACGACGACCGGCGCGCCGTTGGTCTCGCCGCTTCCCTGCAGCACCGCTTCCGATTGCGGCACGATCACCTTGGCGCGCGCCAGATCATAGTCGTTCGGCGCCAGCTTCAGCAGTCGGCCGCGCGGCGCATCCTTGCGCGAGACGAGATACATCGCGCCGTCCGGGCCGACCGTCGCGGCGACCACCTTATCTTCGAAACGCGTGACCTGCTTGACGGCATCGTCCGGTCCGATCACGTAATGCGCGAACTCGCCGCCGTCGCCGTTGGCGACGGTGACCACGGTGTGGTTCGGGTTCTGGCGATTGTCGAGGAAGATCTCCGCCACTTTCGGCAAATCCTTGCCGAGCACGTAGACATCCTTGACGAGATCGTCGCCGAGCTTGTGGTAGTAGAGCTTCTCGTAGAAATGATGTTCCTCCGCCGGACGGTCCGGCCCCGGGTATTGGGTGTACCAGAAGCCGCTGCCGTCGGCGCGCCAGGCGAGGCTGCCGCCGCCGGTGGGATATTGCACGCGCGGAATCACCTCGCTCAATTTCTTGCCGCTAGCGACCTCGAACACGTGGAGCGAACCGTCTTCGCTGCCGTTTTCCGACATCGACACGGCCACGTGCCGGCCGTCCGGCGACGGCACGAACCAGTCGATCGCCGTGGTGCCCTTCGGATCGATCGCATTCGGATCGACGATGACGCGCGCCTCCTTCGGATCGGCCGCGTTGCTCAGCAAGGCGATCATCGGCTGCTGTTTCGGCGGCTGGTTATACATCGCGAACAGCTTGCCGCCGGCCGCATGCAGCGCATAGTACGAACTCGAGGTGGCCGCGGCCTGTTTCATCAGGTGCTGGAACATCGGCTTGCGGTGCGGCAAGCGGTCGAGATAGCGGCGCGTGCGCTTGTCCTGGGCCAGGCTCCAGGCGCGAGTCCGGTCGTCGTTCTGTTCCAGCCAGCGGTAGGAGTCGGTCACCGTGATATCGCCGTCGTACTTGTCGACGACATCGATTTTCGCGGTGGGCGGCGCGCCGCGGTCGGCCGCCGCGACAGTGCAGCAGAGCAGCATGCCGGCGGCAAGCGCGCCGGCGCAAGCCGCCCGGCCATTGAATCGTTTCATCGTGTCTTCCTTTGGTTTGCGATCGGGATTCCGGGCAGGGCCGGGTCGGCGATCGGTAAGAGCACGGCGCCCCGCCGTGGGCGCAACGATAGCATTTTAGGGGAGGGACGGCTTTGCGAAAATCGTCATGATCGGCGACAAGCCATTGCGCCGCCGTTGCCCTCATCCTCTCCTCATGGCAGCATACGCCGGCAGCCGGCCATGTTTTACTAGAACTCATTTCATAAATAGGAGGGGCCGCTCCTATTTATGAAATGAGTTCTAGGCATGTTTTTCCAATTCGCGACAGCAGGAGGAAAGTATGTCGAGCATCGAGAAGGCAATCCTCGGGGCATTGGGCGGATTCTCCGCGGTGCTGGTCAAATTCCTGGGCCAGGATTACGCGCATGTCGTGGCGCATGCGTCGAACCTCACCGCCGATCAACTGCTGGCCTACCAAGTGGGTTACGGGCTGCTGACGCCGATCCTGATGTTCCTGGGCGGTTTCGTCGCCTGGATCTCGGACGAACGGAAACGCATCAAGATCGTCGCGCTCGCCGTGGCCGCGCCCGCCATGATCACCACCTGGTCAGGCGGACACAAGGTCGATTCGGTCGCGGCCGCCCTGCCCGGCTTTCTCATCCCGACCGCCCATGCCCAGCCGGCCGATCCCCGCCAGGCGCCGCCGCTGCGGAACCCGGACGCCGTCACGCAAAAAGGGACGTTGCAGCGGATCAAGGAAGGCGTCGGCGTTTTCTTCGGATACGGCGGCGAACCGAAAAAATACTGGGTCATCGTCGGATCGTTCAAGGATCGCGACGCCGCCCAACGGTTTGCCGACCAGGTCAACGCCGAAGACAAGACCCTGAACGCCTGGGTCGGCGTGACGACGCCGGGCAACGACTATTACCCCGTCATCGTCGGCGATTACGCCTATCTCAGCCAGGCCAAGGACCTCAGGCAAAGGGCGCTCGCCACCGCTTCGGTCAAGGAAGCTTATCTCTCCACCGGAGAGCGCCGGTGAGATAGGCCGCACCTGGCCGAGAATCGTTCCTCTCTGCCGTCATCCCTTAGAATACGGGCGCCCGCCGCGCCGCGGCCGCCGGCGTTCCGGCTGGACGGCGCTTCGATTCAAGACTCTCGGAAACATGAACATCAGCATCAATGACGAACTACGGACCTACGTCGATCCCTTGACGCCCAACGAATACGCAGCGCTTGAGCGCAGCATCCTGGCGGAAGGCTGCCGCGACGCGCTGGTGCTCTGGGGCGACGTGCTCATCGACGGCCACAACCGCTATGCGATCTGCCGGAAGCACGGAATCGAATTCAAGACCGTGCAGAACGACAGGTTCACCTCGATCGAGGATGTGATGCTGTGGATGATCGACAACCAGCTGGCGCGCCGCAGCGTGACCGACTTCCAGCGCGGCATGCTCGCGTTGCGCAAGAAGGCGATCCTGACCGATCGCGCGAAGGCGCAGGAAGAGGCCGCGACGAAAGAAGTCGCTGCGGAGAACGCGCCGGCAAACCTGCCCGCCGATCCGCCGCCGCTCCCGCTCGGCACGCGCGAGGACGTCGCCAAGGCGGCCGGCATCAGCAGCAACGCCATCAGCCGCATCGAGAAAATCCAGAAGACGGCCGCGCCCGAACTGGTGGAAGCCGTGCGGCTGGGCACCATTTCGATCAATGCGGCGGCGGCGGTCGCCTCGCTGCCGCCGGAGAAGCAGGTCGCCGCCGTGATCGCCGGCAAGGAGGAATTGAAGCAGTTGGCGAAACAGGTGCGCGAATCGCGCGCGGCTCCCAAGGCGGCCAGGGTGGAAACCCGGACCGAAGCGCGCAGCGAAGCGGCGGCGCCGCCATCGGAAACCGCCGCGCTGGCGGCGCGCATCGATGAACTCAATGCGGAGAACGCGGCGCTGAAGGCGCGGATCGCCGAGCTGGAGGCGGCTTTGCGACAGGCGGAACGCGCGGCCTAGTGGTTCGACACGTCCCGATTTGCGGTTCATGCCGCGGCGATCGAAGGCGAGTGCAAGGCGCACACCACAGCGATAGTGTTGCTATCGCGCGGATGTGCAACGCGGCAATCGTCTCCGAGCGCCCGGCAGAAGCCGTAAATCAGGGCGTGTCGGAGCACTAGGGCGCAACCCTCTGCAATTTTTCCGGATTGCGCACCACGTAGATCGCCTGGATCTTGCCGCGCGCGTCCGGTTCGATCGCCAGCGTCTGGATCGGCACGCCATCCGCCGTCGACAGGACAAATCCTTCGAGGCCATTCATGCGTGCGCGGCGCACGCGGCACTCCCGCGGATCGTACTGCCGGGCGAAGCCGATAATGAGCTTCGCCACCTTGTCGCGTCCGATCACCGGCAACGGCACCGCGGCCACGCGGCCGCCGCCGTCGGAGGTGAAAGTCGCATCCTGCGCCAGCACCGCCGCCAGGGCCGCCACATCGCCCAGCCGGATCGCGTTGGCGAAGGCTTCAGCCAAGCGTTGCACCTGGTCGGGCGCGACCTTGAATGCCGGACGGTTGGCATGCACGTTGTTGCGGGCGCGCGCCGCGAGCTGGCGGCATGCGCTTTCCGAGCGTCCCAATGCCTGCGCGATCTCGCCGAAGTCCATGTCGAACACATCGTGCAGCAGGAAAGCCGCGCGCTCCAGCGGAGAAAGGCGCTCCAGCGTCAGCATGAAAGCGAAGGAGAGGTCGCTCGCCAGTTCGTGCATCGCCTCCGGCCCGGGCTGGAATTCCGATTCGTCGTCCACCACCGGCTCCGGCAGCCAGGCGCCGACATAGACCTCGCGCTGCGCCTGCGCGGACTTGAGGCGATCGAGGCAGAGCCGCGTCACCGTGCGCGAAAGATAGGCGCGCGGATTTTCGACAGCGCCTCGATCGGCCGCGCGCCAGCGCAGCCAGGCATCCTGGACCGCGTCTTCCGCATCGGTGCGCGAGCCCAGCATGCGATACGCGAGCGAACGCAAATAGCGGCGATGCGCCTCGAATTCGTCGGTATCGCAATTCCCTTCCGCCATGCCTGTTCTCCTGGTCGTCGTTGTCATGCCGGCGCGGCGGCCGGACGCATGTCGACGTCGCCGACGCGCACCCGGCTGCACGCCATGCCGTGGCCGAGCGCATATTTTACGGTCGGGAAGACGCGCGATGCGGCGATGGCCAGCGCCAGCGACAACACCGCGCGCGCGCCCCAACGTGCGGCGATCTCTGTCCTCAAGGCATCGGCGCCGGCATCATGCGCGAGCACGGCGCGCGCGAATCGCACCGACAATGCGACGTCGTTTCCCATCCCCTTCTCGTCATTCAAGAGAACGCTGCGCAATACCGCTTGGGAAACGCCGTCCGCCTCGGCCATTCTCACCACCAGTTGCGTGCACGGCCCGCAATCCTCGACGAGCAAGGCGACGATCTTCGCCGCGTACCAGGCATCGACAGGTACGTCTTCCCGATAGGCCGCCATCTTGGCGACCGGCGAAAAACGCATGAAGCCGCGCCGGCTCGTGTCGAGCATCTCGCGCATGTAGCTCACGTCATAATCAAAAGCGCGTTCAAACTTGTCGAGTTGGGCCCGTGCGATCCACTTGAGCATGATAGATCTCCTTATGTGAATGGATATTGCGAATACGCCGGCCCGGCCAGGCAAGCCAAAGCGCGAATACTGGGATCAGGAAGACGCCGGGCAGATCGCGCAGCAAGTGATGCGGGTCGATCGAGCCGGCGAACATTTCGCCGACATGGATGAGCGCATGCAAGGAGAGGAAGGCGCCGCCGGTCAACGCCGCCGGCCAGGCCTCGGGCCTGCTCCGGAGCCAGGCAAAGGCGCCGCCTGCGATCAGATAGGCGGCGCCGACATCCCGTACGAAGTGCGGATTCAAGGGGCCGGTATGCGCGACCCCTGGCATCATCGAATACCATGCCTGCGGCATGGCGAGCATGGCTATTCCATTGCCCGCAAGAATGAGGGCAAGCAGTAATCGGGCGTTGCGTCGGTTGAGCATGGGGTCCTCGACTGGTCCTGGTCACACACAAGACGAGCCAGGCCGGCGATGTGTGACATTCGCGCCCGAAAATTTTTCATGGGGAAACCGGGCGCAGGATGGCCCGGCCCGCCGTCAATGCCCGGCGCCGGCGGCCGTCCCGCCATCGTCCGCGACCGCGCCCGACGCCATGCCCGGGACCGCCGTCGTTTCGCCGCCGTCGAAGCCGACCGTCCGTACCGCGCCCTCTCCCACGAATTCGTCGTACGCCCAGTCGCCGTCGACCTGCGACAATCCGGCCGGCACGGCGCGCCGCGCCTCCTGCTTGCCGGCCAGCGCGGCCCGCATGTAGTCGATCCAGATCGGCAACGCGAGCGTGGCGCCGAACTCGCGGCCGCCCAGCGATCTCGGTTCGTCGTATCCCATCCATGCCACCGCCACCACGTCGCCCGCATAGCCGGCGAACCAGCCGTCGACGGCGTCGGAAGTGGTGCCGGTCTTGCCGGCCAGATCGCCGCGCCCCAGCTTCAGCGCCGCCGCGCCGGTGCCGCGGCCGACCACGTCGCGCAGCATCGAATCGATCACGAAGGCATTGCGCTCGTCGAGCACGCGCTCGGTTTCCTCTCCGGCGCGCTTGGGCTCGGCTTGCGACAAGAGATTGCCGCGCGCGTCGGTGATCTTGCGGATCAGGTAAGGTTCGATGCGATAGCCGCCGTTGGCGAACACGGCGTAGGCGCCGGCCAACTGCTGCGGCGTGGTCGCGCCGGTGCCGAGCGTCATGGTGAGATTGGCCGGATGCCTGCCGCTGTCGAAACCGAAGCGGGCCAGGTAGTCGCGCGCGTGCGCCGCGCCGACCGCGCGCAGTATGCGCACCGAGGGCACGTTCTTCGACTTGGCGAGCGCGGTGCGCATCGTCAACGGGCCGTCGAAGCCGTCGTCGTTCCTCGGCTCCCATGCCTTGCCGCCGGTTTCCGCCGCGCCGACGACCAGCGGCGCGTCGTTGATCAGCGTCGCCGGCGAGAAGCCCTTTTCCAGCGCCGCCGAATAGACGAAGGGCTTGATGCTGGAGCCGGGCTGGCGCCATGCCTGCGTGGCATGGTTGAACTTGCGCAGGCCGAAATCGAAACCGCCGACCAGCGCGCGGTAGGCGCCGTCGCGGGCGTCGAGCGCGACCAAGGCCGCCTCCACGCGCGGCAATTGCACGACCGTCCAGCGCGGCGGCGCCCCGGCGGCCGCCTCGCGCGTCACGCGGATCAGCGAGCCGGCCTGCACCCGCAACTGCTTGCCGGCGTTCGCGCGCAGCGCGCCGGCAACGAGGCGCAGGCTGTCGCCGCGCAGTTCGAGGACCTCGCCCGACAGCAATTGCGCGCGGATCGCTTGCGGCGTCGCGGCGAGCACGATCGCCGGCTGCAGATCGCCGGCGTCGGGCGCATCGAGCAGGGCGTCCTCGATCGCTTCCTGCCGCTCGTCCTCGCCCTCGGGCAAGTCGATCCGCGCTTCCGGGCCGCGATAGCCGTGGCGCGATTCGTATTCGATCACTTGGCGCCGCAAGGCGCGATACGCGGCTTCCTGTTCGCGGCTGTCGAGCGTCGTATAGACGTTGATGCCGCGCGTATAGGCCTCGTCCTTGTATTGCGCGTAAATCGCCTGGCGCACCATCTCGGCGGCATGCTCGGCATGCGCGCCGAACGGCTGGCGGCGGCTGCGCACATGGATCTCCTCGCGCCGCGCCTGGTCGTATTGCGCCGCCGTGATATGCCCGAGCTGGTGCATGCGCGCCAGCACCGCCTGCCGGCGCTGCTTGGCCCGCTCCGGGTTGACGACCGGATTGGCGGTGCCGGGGCGCTGCGGCAAGCCGGCCAGCAAAGCGGTCTCGGCGATCGTCAGTTCCTGCAAGGTCTTGCCGAAATAGGTGCGCGCGGCGCCGGCGAAACCGTAGCTGCGCTCGCCGAGATAGATCTGGTTCATGTACAGCTCGAGAATCCGATCCTTGGAAAGGCGGCTCTCGATCTGCAGGGTGAGCACGATCTCGGTCAGCTTGCGGCCGAAGTTTTTGTCGCGTGTGAGCAGGAACTCGCGCGCCACTTGCATCGTGATCGTCGAAGCGCCCTGCGAGCGCGGCCGCAGCAGATTGGCCAGCACGGCGCGAATGCCGCTCTGGAAATCGATGCCGCCGTGTTCGTAGAAGCGGCTATCCTCGATCGCCAGCAAGGCGTTCTTCATCAGCGGCGGCATGTCCTTGATCGGGACGAAGTCGCGATGCTCGGCGCCGAATTCGCCGATCAAGACATTGTCCGCGGTGTACACGCGCAAAGGCAGTTTCGGCCGGTAGTCGGTCAGGCTGTCGAGCGGCGGCAGGTTCGGCACGACGACGATGAGGGTATATGCCAGCAGCAGCGCGGCGAGGGATGCCGCCGCCAGCGCGGCGCCCGCGGCCAGCAGCGCGAGGCGGCGGCGGAAGGGAAGTTGCATGAAGTTTTTCAAGCCGATCGATCCTTGTTCTATGTCGGCACGCCGGTGCGCGACAAGCGGCATCATAATCGAACGCGGAGCGGGCCCCGCTGCGGACCTTATCTTGACACAGGACGCTACAATCGGCGCTTCGCCTCTACCCTCTGCCCCGTAACCTCTGTAACCCGGAAAAGCCAGTGAAACCAAGCGCAACGCTACTCTGGCCGCAGGCGGCGGCAGGCACGCTTGCCGGCTGAGGCGACCGCCGAGGCCCGGGCTCGCGGATTCCGACCCTCGTCATCTCGCCCTTCGCCAAGCGCGGCCGCGTCGATCACACGACGATGGATACGACCTCGATCCTCGAGTTCATCACCAGGCGTTTCCGGCTCGAACCGCTGCCGGGCGGTGCGTCCGAACATGGGCGACCCGACCAGCGCGTTCGCTTTCGAGCGACAAGGCGCTCAAGCCTCGGCGCGGAAGTTGGCGCCGAGCCGGCCGCCGGTTCCGAAGTAATGGCGGAACACGTAGAGCAGCGGCTCCCACGCCGAGGTGTCGATGTGATGCGTGCCCGGCACGACGATGTCGCAATGGGCATGCACCCTCAGCGCTTGCGTTTCGAGCATCACGAAAGCCGTCGCGTCCGGGTCGTGCGGCCAGCCGGCCGGGCGATGCGCCTGCAACAGCCTGGCTTCGATCTGCAGCGGGCATTCGAGCACGCGCAGCGGCGCGACTTCCTCGGAGGCAGCCGGCGTCAATCCGGCGCGCGAGAACTTGTCCGCTTCGTGGACATAGCCCATCGCCCGCTTGTGCTCCGGCACCGGGTCGCGTCCCGTGGCGCGGCCGATGCTCTCGACCTGCCGCCACAGCGCGGCCGACGGCAAGTTGATCACGCATTCGCCGCCGCGCATCAGGTTTTCCGCGCCGAGCCCGCTGCAGCCCATGCCGAGCACGATGCGCCGGCCGAGTGCCCACAACGAGGAAATCGGCGACAGGTTGGTGGTGCCATCCTCGCTCAAGGTGCTGATCAGTGCGACCGGCGTGCCGAAGTAGAGGATGGATGGCTCGATGACGAGCGTCTGCGGCGCCGGAGCGCAAGCATGGGCGGGACAGGCGGTGTGCATGGCAATCGGGAACGAATGGCGTTGATGCCGACTATAGCCGCGGACGCGTTTCGAAAGATTCGGCATGGGCCGAACCATGAAATCAGAACGTCATGACGAAACACGCGCCGGCGCCCACCTGCTTCGCATAACGCACCGTGCCGCCGTTCCGATGCACGAGCTGCCGCACCATCGCCAGCCCGATGCCGCTGCCTTTGTTCTTGGTCGAGAAGAATGGCGTGAAGATATGCGATATCCATTCATCGTCGACGCCGGGACCGTTATCGCGGATCTCGATGCGTAGACGGCCGCCTCGAATCAAGCGCGCGCTCACCGCGAGCTCCGGTCCTGCCGTGGCAGCGGTCGCTTCCTCCGCGTTCTTCAGCAGATTGATCAATGCCTGTTCGAACTGGCCGGGATCGATCATCAATTCGAGGGATGCCGGCTCGACCGAGAAATCCGCCCGTCCGCCGCGCGCCTGCCAACCCGGGGAGACGAGTGCGGACAGGCGGGCAAACACCGCGGCGACCGCCACCGCCTGCGGTTGCGCGGCCGGAACGCTGGCGAGCGAACGATAGTTGCCGACGAAATGCGCCAGGCTGCCGGCACGCCGGCCGATGGCATCGAGCGCCACATCGACGTCCTGCGCCAGATCTTGCTCCGTTCCCGCCGGCAGCGCCGCGCGCACGTCGGCCAGCAGGTCGCGCGAGGTTTGCGACAACGACGCGACCGGCGTAAGCGAATTCATGATTTCATGCGTCAATACGTGAACGAGCCTCTGCCACGCCTGCATCGCCTCCGCCTCCAGTTCGCTTTCGACAGGTATCAGCATGGCGATCCGCTGCGGAACGCCTTCCACGGTCATTTCCGAGGCCAGCCCGATGGCGCGCTCGCGGCCGCGCTCGGTGTCGAAATCGATGACATGACGTTGTCCCGGCACCAGGGCGTCGAGCCTGGCGAACAAGCCGTTCGCGTCGACGGCGCGGCCGGGCGCCAGCAAACGGCGGGCATTGATGTTCATCGGGGAGATGGCGGCGCCCCCCGCGCTCGACCGCGCGGACAGCAGGAACAACGCCGCCGGCGCATGTTCGAGCCGCGCCTCGAGCGCCAGCAATTTCGCGGCCAGCTCGGCGCGGTCCCGGGGCATGCCGACCGGCACCTCGATCGGTAGCGCTTGCGAAGCCGGCGCCAATTCCGCCAGGCCGCGCCGCATGAAGACGCATCCCATGAGCACCGCCAGCGCGGCTGCCGCCGTTGCGCCGGCTTCGGGCGTCCCGGCAATCGTCATCCCTGCCCCCAGCGCGCCGGCGGCCAGCAGCAACGCGCCTGCCGCCACGCGGCGCTTCGGGCCGGAATACGAAGGCCTGTCCCGTTCAAAGGCCATGTTTTTCGAGCTTGCGATACAGCGCCGCCCGGCTCACTCCGAGCAACTTGGCGGCGCGACTGACATTACCCTGCACTTGCGCGAGCGCCGCGGCGATCGCGCCGCGCTCGATGGCGTCGAGCTTCAAGGTTTCCGGCCCGTCGGCCGTTCCGGCGGCGGCGTGCGGCGCTTCCGTCGGCGCCCGCTCGGCGGCGCCGAGACCGAAGTCGTCGAGGCGATAGCGTTCTTCCTGAGCCAGGATGACGGCCCGCTCGCAGGCATGGCGCAAGGCGCGCACGTTGCCGTGCCAAGCGTGCGCGCACAAGGCCTCGAAGGCCGGGACGGCGATTTCGCGCGCCGGCTTGTCGTAGCGGCGCTGATAGTGCGACAGATAGTGCCGCAACAGGGCGGGGATGTCTTCGCGCCGCTCGCGCAAAGGTGGAACGCGGATCACGACGGTATTGAGGCGGAACAGCAGGTCGGGGCGGAACACGCCCGCGTCGAACAGCTTCGCCTCGTCGAGATTGGTGGCGGAGACGATGCGCACATCGATCGTCTGCGGCCGGTCCGCGCCAAGCGGCGTCACCTCCCGCCGTTCCAGCGCGGTGAGCAGCTTGGCCTGGGCCGCGAACGGCATGTTGCCGATCTCGTCGAGAAACAGCGTGCCGCCGTTGGCCGCTTGAAAGCGTCCCGCGCGATCGTGGCGCGCATCGGTGAACGATCCTTTGCGGTGACCGAACAATTCGCTTTCGAACGTGGACTCCGGGACGGTTCCCATGTCGACGGCGAGAAAGGAACGTTGCGCCCGGCGCGACGCCTGATGGATGGCGCGCGCCACCAGTTCCTTGCCGGCGCCGTTCTCGCCCAGGACCAGGACGTTCGCTTCGGTCGGCCCGACATTGGCGATCAAGGCCCGCAACTGGCGCATCGCCTGCGAATTTCCCATCAAGGATTGCGTAGCGGGACTCTCCGGAGGCGGTTCGGCGATGCGGCGCGCCAGCGCGCTCTCCACCGCCGCGGCAAGGCGCGCATTGTCCCAAGGCTTGGTGATGAAATCGCAGGCGCCCCGCTTCAAGGCTTCGACGGCGAGTGGCACGTCCGCGTAAGCCGTCATCGCGATCACCGCCGGCGGCCGCGGCAGCGCGCGCAGTTGGTCGAGCACGGCCAGTCCTTCGGCGCCGTCGGCGCGGCCGGCCGTGAAATTGAGGTCGAGCAGCACGACATCGGGAGCGCCCGCGTTCAGCGACTCGGGCAAGCGCCGGGGATCGGACAGTACCTGCACCTGCGTCGCCGCGCCGGAACGCCGGCGCAGCAGCAGTTGCGCGGCGCATGCGACGTCGGCGTCGTCTTCAAGTATCAGGATACGGGCTGCGCGGTCGGACATTGTGGTGAAGTGGCGGAGAACATGAAATGCCGGCCGATTCTAGCAGTCGCGATTCGCCATCCGTAAAAAAATCCCTCGCGTCCCGGACAACTGTCCGTATTCGAACACTTCATTGTCCGGTCATGGACACATTGCGCCGCCGGTCTGCGATTCCGGCCGCCGTCAACGCATGGCATGGAGCTTGCACTGTCGCAACCAACGCTTTCGCATCCCATGAAACCCTATTCCGCCACTCCTCCCGACCTCACCGGCGCCGCCATGGACGCGCCGCTTCGTCCTCGTCACGGCAAGCGCGTCGCCGCGGCCGCCGGCGGATTCATCCTGGCGCTCGCGGGCATCGCGGCGGCGTGGCAACTCATGCCGCGCGGCCTGCAGGTGCGCGCCGCCGAGATTCGGGTCGCCGCCGCCGAGCGCGGCATGTTCCGCGACGATGTCGTCGTGCGCGCCCAGGCCGTTCCGCTGACATCGGTCGTGCTCGATGCGGTGGAAGCCGGCCGCGTCGAAGAAGTGTTCGCCCGCGACGGAATGCCGGTGAAGAAGGGAGATTTGCTGTTTCGCCTGTCGAATCCGCAGCGTCAGCTGGATTTTCTTGCCAGACAATCGGAGCTCGCGCAACAGATCTCCAACCTGTCCAACCTGCGTGTCGCGCTCGAAGCGAGCCGCGCGGAACATCGGCGCCGCCTGTCCGACCTGTCCTTCAACCTGGACCAGGCGAAAAGGCAGCACGCACGCCATGCCGGCCTCGCGGAAAAGGGTTTCGTTTCGACCGCCGTGCTGGAGGAGTCGGTCGATCGCCTGGCCCGGCTGCATAGTGCATACGTCGACGAAAAGGACGCCGGGGCCACCGACCTGGCCATCAAGCGCGATGCGATCAAGCAGCTTGAACACGCGATCACGCGCCTGGCGGCAGGATTGCGCCTCGTCAGCGCGAACCTCGATGCGCTGGCGGTGCGCGCGCCGGTCACCGGCCGCCTGACCGATTTCCAATTGCAGGTCGGCGAAACGGTCAAGGCCGGCCAGCATCTCGGCCGCATCGATGATCCCGCGCGCTTCAAGCTGGCGGCCCAGATCGACGAGTTTTACCTGAATCGCGTCGCGGTCGGCCGGCGCGGCAGCGCGGCGCTCGATCGGCATCATCACGCGGTCGAAGTCGCCCGCGTCCTTCCGCAGATCAAGAACAGCCGTTTCACCGTCGAGCTCGTGTTCGCCGGAACGCCTCCCGCCGCGCTCAACCCCGGCCAAGGCGTCGATGTCAGCATCACGCTCGGCGAATCGACCGACAGCCTGCTGCTGCCCAACGCCGGCTTCCTCGCCGAAACCGGAGGCGCCTGGGTATTCGTTCTGGCGGCCGACGGAACGACCGCCGAACGCCGCACGGTCCGCATCGGCCGCCGCAACAGCCGCCAGGTCGAAGTGCTGGCCGGACTCGCCGAAGGCGAAAAGGTCATCGTGTCGAATTATGCGGCTTTCGGCCGGGCCGAACGGCTGCATCTCGTGAAATAGTCGACAGGCGCCTCGAACATGACACAATCCCCCCGCAACCGAGCAGATAACAAGGAGACTTCATGCTCAAGCTCGTCAATGTCAGCAAATCCTATATCGGCGGCGAAGTGCGCACGACCGCCCTCGACCGCGTCACGCTGGAAATCGATGCCGGCGAATATGTCGCCATCACCGGACCGTCCGGCTGCGGCAAGTCGACTCTGCTTTCGGTGCTCGGATTGCTCGACATTCCCGATTCCGGAGAATACTGGTTCGACGGTCAGAACGTCGCCGGCTGGAGCGAAGCCCGCCTCAATCGCCTGCGCCGCGGAAAGATAGGATTCATTTTTCAGAGTTTCAATCTGATCGAGGAATTGAGCGTCGCGGAAAACGTCGAGCTCGCGCTCGAATACACCGGCCTGCCAAGAAAGGAGCGCCGCGAACGCGTCACCGAGATGCTCGACCAGCTCGGCGTGGCGCATCGCGCGCGCCACTATCCCTCGCAATTGTCCGGCGGCCAGCAGCAGCGCGTGGCGATCGCCCGCGCTCTGGTCGCGAAACCGGCGCTGCTGCTGGCGGACGAACCGACCGGCAACCTCGACACCGCGCATGGCAACGATGTGATGCGCATCCTGCGCCAGATCAATGCCGAAGGCACGACCGTCGTGATGGTCACCCATTCGCCGATGCATGCGGCGCAGGCATCGCGCACCTTGCAGCTGCTCGACGGCAGCATCCTGGTCGATGCCTTGTTGGCGGCGTGAGGTGACGGCGATGAGACTGCGAGATTTCCGCATCGGCTGGCGTTTCCTGATGCAGGAACCGGCCTATTCCCTGGTGGTCGTGCTCGGCCTGGCGGTCGGCTTTGCCGCCTGCATGCTGCTGCTCGGATTCGTCCGGCATTCGCTGCAATACGATGCGCATGTGCCCGACGTGGACAATGTCTACTACGTGAAGCAGCGGTTCAACGTTCATCAGAACGAGCCTTGGTTCGAGCAGGCGCCGTTGATCTTGCAACAGGTGGCCGCCGCCGCGCCGGGCGTCGTCGAGGTCGCGGTCCACCATCGGAGGGTGCCTGACCTGATGGTAAAGCTAGGCGGCAGCGCCCGCGCCATGAAAACCGCCATCGCGCTTCCGCCGTTTCCGGCCATGGTCGGATTGAAGACGATCGACGGCGATGTCGACACGACGCTCGAGAGTCCGGACGGGCTTGTCGTCACCGATGCGACCGCCAGGCAATGGTTCGGCGATGTCCGCGCGGTCGGCCGCGTCGTATCCGCCGGCGGCAAAGCCTTGCGCATCGGCGCCGTGGTCGCCGCGCCGCCCGCCGCCACGACAATGCCGTTCGAGGTTATGCACGGACTGCGCTCGGTGACCTTTCCGCCCGAAATGGCCGAGGCCGTCCAGCAACACTCCCCTCATCTCTGGTTCAAGATGCTGGTGCGCGTGAAACCCGGCGCCTCGATCGACGGCGTCGCCGCCGCCATGCAGCAGGCCGTCGACAACCACTCCTTGGTGCAAAACCTGCCGCCGGATATCCGCGCGCGCCTCGGCCAGCGCAAGGTGATGGACATCCGGCTCGCGCCGTTGCGCGAGGCCTATTTCGATCAGGACATCGCCCGCAACGCCGGAGGCCAGTCCGGCGATCGCGGCAATCGCATGGCGGTCGCCGGACTGGCGGCCATCGCGGCCTTGATTCTCGGGCTGGCCGCCGCCAACTACATCAACCTGGCGACCGTGCGCGTGCTGCGCCGCCAACGCGAAATCGGCATGCGCAAAATACTCGGCGCCGACGCCAGGCAAGTGGCGCTGCAATTCCTCGCCGAATCGCTGCTGGTCGTCATGATCGCCGCCGTCGCGGGCTTGCTGCTGGCGTGGTGGCTGCTGCCGGCGTTCGCCGCGCTCGTGGCAAGGGATCTCGAGAGCATATTCTCATGGCCCCATCTTGCGTCGGTATTCGCCGCCGCCGCCGCCATCGGTCTGGCCTGCGGCATCCAGCCGGCGCGTATCGCCCTGCGTGTTCCGGCGACGCGCGTGTTGACCGGCCGCGCCAATACCGAGACGGCAGGCGGGCGACGCGTTCGCTTCGGCCTGACCGTGTTCCAGTTCGCCGCCGCCATCGGTTTGGCTGCCGCGACGCTGACGATCGCCTGGCAGATGCGCCATGCGATGCATAGCGACCCCGGCTTCGATCCGGCGCCCCTGCTAGCGCTGGATCTGCACGAACCGGTCGGAGAAAGCGCCCGCGCCCGCGCGCTGATCGCCGATCTGCGGCGCTTGCCCGGCGTTGCCGGCGTGACCACCAGTCTCGACGCCGTCGGGCGGCATGTCGACTTGGCGATCCAGCAACTGCGCCGTCAGGGCGGCGCCAGTACGACGCTGGAGAAAAAGATCGTCGGCCGTGAATTCTTCGATGTGTACGGCCTGCGGCCGACGGCCGGCCGGCTGTTCGACGAAAAGAGGGATGGCGAGCAGGAATGGCAGAAGGTCGTCGTCAGCGAGACCGCGGTCCGGATGCTCGGCTTTGCCTCGAACGAAGCCGCGGTCGGGCAATTGCTCTACAACGACGGCGACGACGGCAAGGTGTACGAGCGGCGCATCATCGGCGTCGTGCGCGACATCCGCTTCGATTCGCTGCGCGAGCCGACCCAGCCGGTGTTCTATGAACCGGGCAGCAACGCCTTCGTCGTGACGTTGCGCGTCTCCGGCTCGATACCGGAAACCGAACGCGCGGTCGAGGCGCTGTGGGCGCGGCACTTCTCCGATTCCGTGCTCGACTTGCACCCGGCCAGCCACTACCTGGCGCTCGATTACG
>Ga0196972_1000300_pt1 | contig 31463 bp, 30 predicted proteins | sample S1v_2013CmetaG_FD_148618 | JGI IMG/M metagenome (GOLD analysis project Ga0196972, IMG submission 148618) | Soil microbial communities from Anza Borrego desert, Southern California, United States - S1+v_20-13C | ecosystem: Environmental > Terrestrial > Soil > Desert | place: USA: California...
AATTGTTGAGGTTGCCGCTCCTAGTACCCTTCTCTTGTCGCGGAATTAGAAATTTGGAATTAGGCGGTTGCTAAATTGTTGAGGTTGCCACTCCTATTAACATTCTCTTGTTATGGCATTAGGAATTAGGAATTTGGAATTCGGCGGTTTGCTAAATTGTTGAGGTTGCCCGCTCCTGTCAACATTCTCTTGTTGCGGAATTTGGAGTTAGGAATTTGGAATTCGGCGGTTTGCTAAATTGTTGAGGTTGTCCGCTATTAAATCTAACGTCGGTTTCCCTGAATATTTAGCAACCCCCCTAATTCCCAAATTCCAAATTCCAAATTCCTAATTCCAATTTCAAGCTACAACGGCTTTTAAAATCCAAAGCAGCAAACTTTAATTCGAAACAACAAATTTCTTCACCGCAAATTTCCCTTCACCGTTAAAACGGATGAAGTAAGTTCCATTTGCAAACGTTGCATTCACCTGGTATTGGTTAGATCCTTGTGGAAGGTTGTTCATTGTCAACACCCGACCGCTGATATCCAATACCTGGATCGTCTTAAACCAATTGGCCGGATAAGCCACGAATATTTTCCCATAAGTAGGGTTGGGAAATAGGGTTACCTCGTTGCTCACATTTAAATCGTTAGTTCCGGTAGTGATGGAACCGGTACGATTCAGTACCCAATTGTCAGGATCCACCTCTACCCCGTTTGGAACCCTGTTCGACCTGAATTTGAACTGCTGATTGTTTGATGTGATGTAGACCTTTACCGTAGTATCACTCAGACCTGAAATTATCCTGAATTCATAGAGTCCTTTGAATACCGGCGTAAAGCCAGGAGCACTGGCTGTGTGATTTACACTAAGCACCAGGCTATCCCCAATCCTTGAACAGTCAACATTAAAAGTTGGATACCCCTGTCCATAGTACCATTGGTTAAAGAAGTCAGTGAAATCCTTTCCTGAGACGGTCTCCGCCACTTCTTTAAAATCATCTGCCGTTGCCACTGAATCTCTATATATATCCTGGAAGGTTTGTAATGTTTGAAAGAATTTGCTGTCATCCTGCATTTCAAAGCGAAGAGTATGTATGATCGCTGCCCCCTTACTATAGGATAACCTGCTGCTAAAGATCCTGTTCTCATCATAGATCGATGCGTCAGGTATATAAACACTTCCTGTAGGTGAGGCCAGCACTTCATTATGGAGCACCGCCATGTGATTTGCCGCAGAGCTTGAATAGGCTGACGGAATCTTCTCATTCATCAGGTAATCCGCATAGCTGGCAAATCCTTCGTTAAGCCAGATATGATTCCATGTGGCACAAGTCACATTATTTCCAAACCATTGATGCCCCAGTTCGTGTGCAATCAGGGAGGTGCCAAAACCTGACATGGTACTCATGGTCTGGTGCTCCATCCCTCCTCCAATGTTTGCATGTGCATGGCCATATTTTTCATCCTTGAAAGGATACAGGCCAAATAATTCACTCATTTTTTCAATGAATGCAGGCGTCTTATCAATATTTGGTTTGTTGGTATTGAAGTATGTAGCGTTGTCAACTATATAATTAACAACCGGTATGGTACCCGGCGCCATCGCAGCAGGACTCGCATGGATCACATACTCCATGTAATTGCCAACTGAGAAACTAGCCTGGTAATACGCCATTGGATATCTTGTTTTCCATTGGTAACGCTTTTTATTATTGGGCATATCAACAACTGCATCAAGTATTCCGTTTGACCCTGCTTTGTAAATAGAACTGGTAGTTATCCAGATATCCGATGAATCTATCTTGTCCTTTAGAATTTGCTTGGCTGGAAACCATTCACGGGCCTGGTAACTTTCAGATAAACTTGCAGAATAAATGAGTCCATTTGAGGATACCGTGCCGGCAAACACTCCAATCGAATTGGCTGTTCCCCTGTAATAATATAATGCATTGATGTTTGTGCCTGCTGGCAAAGCTGGATTGAGACGAACCAATACATGGTCGTTCTCCCGCGTGAAGGGTAATTTGATGTTGTTGATGAAAACGGAGTCAACAATCATATTATCCCTGAACTCCATCACAAAGGTATCTATGGCTGCGGTTGCTCTTGCTGATGTAAGCGAGGTGCCACTAATAGCACGGCTCCCGGGCTCCACTGCTATGTCAAGCTTCAAATAATGTACATCATATTTATTCATTGATGGAGACTGGTAGAAATTAATGCTTTGTTGCCCATTGATGGAAAACGCATGCGAGCATTTCTGCCAGCAGGCAGCATCGTTCGCATCAGGTTCCTGGGCCATCATGGAACAAGAAATAATGACCAGGGCGGAGGTAAGCCGAATTTTCATAAGCATGTGAACTGATTCAGAAAGCTAATATAAGTAAAGAATTTTATGCTTCCCGGAGCAGGGACGTTAAAGCCGATTTGATTTTTCCGAAGGGAAAACCCGCTAGCTGTACGTTCATTTTCTCTTTAACTGCTTCAGTACCCAAATTACCGATGCTTCCTTCATGGCTTCCTTTTTCAAATTGACTGATTGAAGGAGCTTTGAATAAGCCATCCGCCACCTGTTTTCCTACCGTTTTATACGCTTCGCGAAAGGGTACACCCTGCATCACCAGTTTGTTTACTTCATCTACGGTAAAGAGGTATTGATACTTTTCGTCAGCCAGGATGTTATCTTTTATTTGTATGGCTGAAAGCATGAGCATCATCATGTCAATACAATCCTTCAACGTTTTGAATGCAGGGAAGAGATGTTCCTTCAGCAACTGCAGGTCCCTGTGATAACCTGATGGAAGGTTGGTGGTCATCATCATGATCTCGTTGGGAAGCGCTTTAAGCTGGTTTGCCCTTCCCCTGATCAATTCAAATACGTCAGGATTTTTTTTATGTGGCATGATGCTGCTTCCTGTAGTAAGTTCATCAGGGAAACTGATGAAGCCAAAATTCTGGTTCATATAAAGGCAGGCATCCATTGCCAGCCGCGAAAGCGTATCAGCCACATTCGCCATTGCCATTGATGTGATCCTCTCCGCCTTTCCCCTTCCCATCTGCGCATAAACTACGTTATGGTTTAAATCATCAAAACCCAGCAGCCGCGTAGTCATTGATCTGTCAATAGGGAAGGATGAACCATACCCGGCCGCTGAACCAAGAGGGTTCTTATTCATTACTTCAAACGCAGCCCTGATCGTGATGACGTCATCAACCAGGCTTTCTGCGTACGCTCCAAACCATAATCCAAAAGATGAGGGCATGGCTAACTGAAGATGAGTATACCCGGGGAAGAGGTGGTCTTTGTAATTTTCGCTTTGTGATTGTAACAGGTTGAAAAGTGATACTATTTTACTGACGAGACCTTCCAATTCATGCCTTAAAAAGAGCCTGATGTCAAGCAAAACCTGGTCGTTTCGGCTACGCGCTGAATGGATCTTTTTTCCTGCATCGCCTAACTTCTGCGTGAGTAATAATTCAACCTGGGAATGAATGTCCTCTATCTCATCATCAAGTCTGAAATCACCTTTTTCAATTGAATGGTAAATTTTTACCAGTTCGATTTTTAATTGTTTTAATTCAACCGCAGAAAGCAAGCCAATGCTTTCCAGCATCTGAATATGGGCAAGTGAGCCCAGCACATCAAATGAAGCCAGGTATTGATCCATCTCCCTGTCATTGCCTACAGTGAAGCGTTCAACTTCCTTTAATGATTCCGTATCTTTTTTCCAGAGTTTCATATGCTCATTTTAACCAGTGCTATAAAAGCTTTCCCAGAATGGATATATAAATTTCTATTCCTTCTTTAATTTCTTCCAAATGTATGTATTCATCGGCCGTGTGACTCCTTGCTGAATCGCCGGGACCAAGTTTTAAGGAAGGAAAAGGCATCAGTGCCTTGTCACTGGTAGTAGGAGAACCGTAATAAGTACGGCCTAGCTCCAGGCCTGCTTTTACCACCGGATGGTCAAGTGGAATTGCCGTTGACCTTAAGCGTGTACTTCGGGGAAACACCTCTGACTTTACATTATCGCGTATGATCGCCAATACCTCATCGAACGAATAGTTTTCATTCACTCTTACATCCACCACAAAATTACAGGTGGAAGGCACCACGTTATGAGCCTTGTTCTCCGTTTGAATGGAAGTAACATTCATGGAGCAGGGCCCCAATAACGCAGAGCTTCTTGAAAAAATGTAATTCCTGAACCATTCTATGTCGTTCATTGCTTTATAAATCGCATTATCACCTTCGTTCCTCGCTGCATGGCCGGCTCGCCCATGGGCTATGCAATCGATCACCATCAATCCCCGCTCCGCCACAGCGAGATTCATTTGTGTAGGTTCACCAACGATAGCAAAATCGATAGCCGGTAGAAAAGGCAATGTATATTCAATTCCTCCACTTCCGGAAATTTCTTCCTCTGCAGTTGCCGCTATCACCAGGTTAAACCTGAGATCGGTGCGCTCGTAATAGTGAGTAAATGCAGCCAGCAATGATACGAGACTACCGCCGGCATCGTTGCTTCCCAAGCCAAATAATTTACCATCTGACTCTGCGGCGGTGAATGGGTCTCGGGTATACCGCGGGTTTGGCTTTACCGTGTCATGATGCGAATTCAGGAGAATGGTGGGTTTGTTGCTGGAAAAATGGCGATTGAGCGCATACACATTATTTGCCACCCGCACATGCTCAATACCTTTCATTCCCAGCCAGCGGGAAATGATGGTAGCTGTTTTTTCTTCTTCCCTGCTAAACGAAGGAGTCGCGATGAGTTCTTTAAGCAATTTCACCGCATCCTGCCATAATGCCATTGACGCTATTTGTGAATGCTCAGTCATTCATGATGGTTGTACCCTGTTTACCCCGGATTAATTCGCCAATTTCTTCCGCGTTACCGATGATCACTTTTTTAACACCACTCCCCAGGGCTATAAAAGCATTATCCAATTTGGGAAGCATGCCTGCAAAGATCCTGTCTTTCGACTTTAATTGGTAATAATCAACCTTGTTCAACTGTCTGATAACTGAATCTTCATCATGCACATCAAGTAGTACGCCTTTTCGTTCAAATGAATAGACTAACGACACTTCATAGTCATCACTAAGTCCCCGTGCAAGTTCCTGCGCAATCGTGTCAGCATTTGTATTTAATAATTGTCCTTTCTGGTTGTGGGTGATGGGAGCAATAACCGGAGTGATATCCTGTTGAAGCAGCAGCGCCAGCAACTTGGTATTCACGGTATCTATGTCTCCCGCAAATCCATAATCGATCACGGGATGGTTTCTTTTATGCGCGAGTATGGCATCTCCGTCTGCGCCGCACAAGCCAAGCGCATTACAATGGTATGATTGTAACCTGGCCACTATATTTTTATTAATGTAGCCGGCATAGACCATGGTCACGACCTTTAAGGTTTCCGCATCCGTGATTCTTCTGCCATCCAACACTTTTTGTTTTATGCCAAGCTTTTCCGCGAAATCAGTAGCCAGTTTGCCACCACCATGCACCAATATCTTCTTTTCATTGATCAATGAGAAGGCTTTAAGAAAGCGATCAAGCTTTGCTTCATCATCAATGATATTTCCGCCAATCTTGATAACAAACAGTTTTCCCATTGTTTATCTCTTAAGCATGTTTGCCAATACAGCCTGCGCTGCCCACACCCTGTTGGCTGCCTGCCGGGTCACCAGGCTCAAATCACTATCCAAAACTTCATCACTTAATTCAATATTTCTTCTTACAGGCAGGCAATGCATTACTTTGGCTTTGTTGGTCAGTTCCAATTTTTCCATTGTTAGCATCCACTCGGGGTCATTGCTGTAAATTTTTCCATAATCAGTATAAGTGCTCCAATTCTTTACGTACACAAAGTCAGCTCCATTCAACGCATCTTCCTGGTTGTGTGTGATGGTTGCGCCGTTCGTGAATTTTTCATTCAATTCATAATCCTCGGGATGAGTAATCACAAATTCTGCTTTTCCCCATGCATTGATCCATTCTGAAAAACTATTAGCTACACATTGTGGCAGCGCCTTTACATGGGGCGCCCATGTTAAAACGATCTTCGGCTTCCTCCTGAATGTAAAATTTTCGGAAATCGTGATTACATCCGTTAACGATTGTAAAGGATGCAGTGTAGCACTCTCGAGACTTACAACCGGGATGCCCGCGTACTTAATAAACTGGTTAATGAATAATTCGCTGTAATCATCTTCCCTGTTTTTAAGTGAAGGGAATGTGCGAATGGCAAGTATATCGAAATATTTTCCCAGTACCGGAGCGGCATCTTTTACGTGTTCAACGGTATTCCCACTCATGATGGCTTCATCTTCAAACTCCAGCGCCCAACCTTCGTTACCCACGTTGAAGATGATGGCTTCCATGCCCAGGTTCTGGGCGGCCACCTGCGTGCTTAATCGAGTTCGCATGCTCGGGTTCAGGAACAGGCAACCTATTCGCTTATTCACGCCAAGCTGCCTGTCCCTGAATGGGTCATTTTTGTATTGCAATGCCTGCTGTACCAGTTCATCGATATTTGCGGTATCAGCTACTGAAATGAATTTATTCATTGCTTTGTCCAGTTTCTTCTTTTTTTGCAGGTTTGACCAGGTATGCCACGGCAGAAGCCATTATGATGTAATAAAGAAATTTGGGTAGGAACAGGACGTAACCGGAAAATAAAATTGAACTCACCGCCGGTCTGTCACCATTGTGGTTCACAAAATAGTTCATTATGAAGTCCATTAACAGTGGAATGCCAATGATGAACAGTAGCAAGACTGCGAATCCCTTTCGCTGATTCATGGGGCCAGTTTTTCTTCAGGTGAAAGCACGGCGATTTCTTCTTTTAATGCTTCTATAAAATCTTCCGCATCCCTTTTCTTGAGCGCAAGCGAAGGGAGCAGCCTTATCACATTGGGCTTTGACTCGCCCGTAAAAATCTTCTGGTTCAAGAGCAGATTCTTTTTTAAATCTTTCATTTCTTCCGGCACATCAAAACCGAGCATCAATCCGCGGCCACGCACATTTTGAATGCCGGGAATTTTTTCCAGCTCATCTTTTAAATATTTGCCCATCATCACTGCATTGCCCATCAGTTTTTCCTGCTCTATTATTTCAAGCACTGCAAGAGCTGCCGCGCAGGCAAGATGATTACCGCCAAAAGTGGTTCCCAGCATAAAATGCTTAGGTTGAAAAATGGGAGATGCAATCAGCCCCGCTACCGGGAAACCATTTCCCATTCCCTTCGCCATTGTATATATATCAGCATTTACCCCTGCAAAGTCATGACTGAAAAATTTACCGGACCTGCCATAGCCGCATTGCACCCCATCAGCAATGTAAACTGAACCATACTCATCACAAACACTCCTGATCTTTCTCAGGAAGGACTCAGAAGCCACATTGATACCTCCCACACCCTGAATGCCTTCTATGATCACTGATGATATATCGTTTCCCTGCTTTTGAAAACATTGCTCAAGCGCCCTGGCATCGTTGAAAGGAAGGAAGATCACGTTTTGATTTTCATTTACCGGTGCCAGGTAATTCTTATTATCCGTAACCGCCACCGCAAGCGATGTTCTTCCGTGAAATGATTTTGAGAAAGCAACTATTTTTTTCCTGCCATTATGAAAAGATGCCAGCTTAAGTGCATTTTCATTGGCTTCTGCGCCAGAATTGCAAAGGAACAATTGGTAATCATCCTTTCCGGAAACCTTCCCCAATTTTTTTGCAAGCTCCTGCTGCAATGGAATGCGGACAGAGTTTGAATAAAAAGCAATCTTTTCCAGTTGCTCACTGATGCGTTGTACCCAATGAGGATGAGTGTGACCAATGCTTATTACCGCATGGCCTCCATAAAGGTCAAGGTACTGTTCACCGTTCTCATCCCACACATAGGAACCTTTTGCTTTTACAATGGTTACGTCAAGCAGTGGGTATACATCAAATAAATTCATTGAACTTCTTTTTTTAAGATAAACGCACAATTCTGTTTTATAACTTTCAAAACCCTGCACCTTTTAGCTTTAGTCCAGTTGTTTCATCAATTCCAAACATTAGGTTCATATTCTGTACCGCCTGACCGCTTGCGCCTTTGAGTAAATTATCTATGGATGAGTGAATGACCAATTTGCTTCCCACCTTCTCCAATTGTATTAATGCTTTGTTGGTATTTAATACCTGTTTCAGGTAAATGGGTTGCTTACTCAGGTTGACGAATGGTTGGCCATGGTAGAATTTTTTGTATAAAACCCTCGCTTCCTCCTCGCTCAAATCAAAATTCACCTGTGAGCTCACGAATATCCCGCGGGTAAAATCGCCTCTCCATGGAATGAAACTCAGGTCAATTTCTCCATTTGGTTGCAGGTGAGTGAGTGATTCACCAATCTCTCCCAGGTGTTGGTGTGTAAGCGTTTTGTATGCCTGGATGTTATTGGCTCTCCAGCTGAAATGTGAAGTTTGTGTCAGGCTCTGACCCGCACCCGTTGATCCCGTGATGCCGGTTGTATAAACTTCCCTTAACAAACCTTCTTTAGCGAGTGGTAGCAGGCCCAGTTGAATGGCCGTAGCAAAGCATCCGGGGTTAGCGATATTTCTTGCACCGGCAATTTCCTGCTTATACATTTCAGGCAAGCCATACACAAAAGTTCTCTTTCCAAATTTTGAATCTTTTTTTAACCTGAAATCGTTTGCCAGGTCAATTACGCGCACTTCATCCTTTATCTTGTTTTCAGAAAGAAATTTTTTCGATTCTCCATGCCCCAGACAGAGAAATAAAACATCCACATCATCATTGATCGCATCTGTAAACTGAATCTCCGTTTCTCCTTCCAGATCCTGGTGAATCATTGATACATCCCTGCCTGCATTACTTCTGCTATGTACAAACCTGATATTTACATGGGGATGATGGAGGAGAATTCTTAACAATTCACCACCCGTATATCCGGCTCCGCCAATTATTCCTGCTCGTATGGTCATTTCTTACCTTGTTCTTTATATTAACAATCAGTTTCCTTCAGCTTTATTCTTTACCATATGGTAAATCAGCGTCTGGTTGCCGAAAATCTTACTGAATCCCCGCACATCTTCACCACTCCAGCCATTATTCATTTCTCCATATTTTCCAAATTGACTGTTCATCAGGTCATAGGGAGAATGAATACCCAGCACCTGGAAGCGATAAGGATGCAATTCAATGAATACCTCACCTGTTACATTTCTTTGCGATGTTTCAAAAAATGACTCAATGTCACGCATCACCGGGTCCAATATCTGTCCTTCATGCAGCCAATTGCCATAAAACTGTGCCAGTTGGTCCTTCCAGCTCAGCTGCCACTTGGTAAGTACGTGTTTTTCCAGGGCATGGTGGGCCTTGATGATGACCATTGGAGCTGCGGCTTCGAATCCTACCCGACCCTTTATCCCAATGATGGTATCACCAACATGTACGTCTCTTCCTATACCATAAGGTCCTGCAATGGTCTGCAGGTATTGAATTGCATATACGGGGTGAGGGAAGCTTTTTTCATTTACTTTCTTCAGCTCTCCTTTTTCAAAGTATAATCTTACTTCCTCCGTTTCCGTCCGGGTAACCTGCGTAGGCCATGCTGACTCCGGCAACATTCCCTTTGAGTCAAGCGTCTCTCTTCCCCCCACACTCGTTCCCCAAAGTCCTTTATTGATAGAGTACATTGATTTGGAAAAATTCATATCAACGCCCTTCGATTGAAGGTATTCTATTTCAGTTTCACGGCTTAGTTTAAGATCGCGAATGGGAGTGAGGATCTCCACACCCGGAATCATGATGTTAAAGATCATGTCAAACCGCACCTGGTCGTTCCCGGCCCCTGTACTTCCATGGGCCACAGCAGTAGCACCCATTTCTTCCACATGGTCCGCAATATGCAATGCCTGGCTCAACCGTTCAGCACTCACGCTTAAGGGATAGGTATTATTCTTTAATACGTTCCCATAAACCAGGAAGCGAATGATGCTCTCGTAGTAGCTTTTCACAGCATCAACAGTTTTATGGCTGGCCACTCCCAGTTTGTAAGCATGCGCTTCTATTTGCTTCAACTCTTCGTCAGAAAATCCACCGGTATTTACAATAACGCTATGCACCTCATACCCCAATTCATCAGAAAGATATTTTACGCAATAGGAAGTATCCAGTCCGCCGCTGAATCCCAGTACAACCTTTTTTGTCATCACCTTACTTTAAAGATTGAAGAAATGTGTGATCAATGATTTGATAGAGCCACCTCCCTTAGGTGATTTCTTCTTGAAGTTCTTAAGAAATCTCCATTGTTTGATTCGTTGAAGACGCTCCAGTCCCTTCGATTTACTTTTGAAGAATGCGCGAGTTTCTTCCGGCTCATAGTGATCCTTTGGATCATACAACATGGCGGTGCAAAAGCAATTCTGCCTGTTCTTACTCATGAGAATGTCATAGTTCACACAGCTTTTACACCCGGCCCAAAAGGCTTCGTCCTGCGTGAGTTCAGAATAAGTGACGGGTTCATATCCCAGGTCAGAATTGATTTTCATCACAGCGAGCCCTGTAGTAAGCCCAAATAGTTTTGCATCAGGATACTTTTCCCTTGATAGTTCGAAAATCGTCTTCTTAATTCTTTTCGCTACTCCGCTCTTGCGAAATTCAGGAGACACAATCAAACCACTGTTGGCTACGTATTGACCATGGCTCCAGGTCTCGATATAACAAAAGCCCACCCATTTACCCTCGGGGGTAATGGCTATGACGGCTTTACCTTCGTCAATTTTCTGTTCAATATATTCAGGCGATCTCTTGGCGATACCAGTTCCCCTGGCTTTCGCTGAAGATTCCATTTCATCTGTAATGATGGTAGAGAATTTTTTATCATCCGGCTTGGCCACCCTGACGATGATCTGTTGATTGTCCACTGTTATTATTATGTTTGATTTGAGGACGACCAGTCCATTGCTACTTTTCGGGGATTGCTTCACTGACAGGGACCATGGTCAGAGGTTCGTCCTGTCAGAATAGAGGACGACGTCGTGGCCGGCAAAAAGTGAACACGTCAAAACCCACCGCATACACACCTGAAGTGATCGGTGCATGAAAGGCGAATTGCTTTGTATGTGTAAGAATGTTGCTCACTACTAAAAATTAAACGATCACAAATGTAGAATATAAATTGTTTAAGCTTGAGAAATTTTTGTTAAGCTAACTGTTGTTAGTATTACCTGATTTCCTGCTCAGGCTTAATCAAACGAAAATCATGCCGCCAATAAGAGAAATATAACGGGTTGTTTATGCAGGTCAGGAAGTTGTTGTTGCCATTCAGCAATTGTGCGGGTAATGATCGTTTCATTCCGGCTGGTGAGATTTGCCGCAATGCACAGGAGAGTTGACGGCTTGCAATTCTTTACCAGTGCTTCAAATAACTGATTGTTGCGATAAGGAGTTTCAATGAAGATCTGAGTTGATTTCTTCCGGGCTGACTCAGCTTCCAGTTCCCTGATGGATTTATTCCGTTCCTGCCCATCGATGGGAAGATAACCGGTGAATTGAAATAGCTGGCCATTGAGTCCACTCGCCATCAACGCGAGCAGGATGGAAGAAGGTCCCACGAGAGGTTTTACGGTAGCGCCCAGTTTTTGCGCGGCAGCCACCAGTAATTGCCCGGGATCAGCCACCCCGGGACACCCCGCTTCGCTAATGATGCCGATGTTTTTTCCTTCACGCAGCCGGTGGATAAAGGTTGAAATAATTTCCTGCTCGGCTTTGTGTACAGGAAACCATTCATGGTCATCAATAATGAATTCATTGTTGCCGGGGTAAAATCGCCACAACTGTTTGATGTATCGCCTTGCGGTTCGCTCATTTTCCACGAAAAAAACCTGGCAATCATTGACGGCATCAATGAGGTATTGAGGAATGGTTGCATAACCGTCTTCATCAAGAACAGAAGGAATAAGGTAAACGATTCCCGTCTTCATGCTAACTGTTTTTCACTTTGTGAACACTCAGCGTGGCAGCAATAATCGCATAGGCAGGCGCAAATACAATCACCGCATGCATAAGGTAGAAAAGTACACCGTTACCAACCGCAAGTCCTTTGTGGCGACCTGTGAAGTGGATGCTTTGCCGGAGTGTGAAGCCGTTCCTGGCAAAGCTGTAATCAAGCATGGAAAATCCGTAATAGTAACATTCCATAAACATTGCCATAACGGGTGTGATCCAGCCAACGACAGGCACGAGTGAAAGAATGATTAATCCTACCAGGTACCCGGTTTGCCAAACGCAATTTCGCAAAGCGAGGCGAATGCCACGACCGGCATCACGCCATATGTCATTCCAGGCAAATGAATGATCCTTGCCTTCTATGATTGATTCAGTCTTCTCACTCAGGTAAGCGAAAAGGGGTGAACCTATGATGAGCCAGATATACTTGAAGAATGAAAAGTAAAAGAACATGAGAGTAAGCCAAAGTATAATACCTGCGAATGTGAAGAGGAATCCAAGAAAACTGTTCTCGAACTTTTGCAACCAGTCATTCAGGTGGGTCACCTCGGTGAGATACTCTATCACCGCGGTGGCCGACTTACCGAAAAAGTACATGCTTAACACAAACAAAAGCGTGTAAATTATGCCCGGGATGATTATCCATTTCCATAGCTTGTGCTTGACGATGAATTGATGCGCTTCTGACCAGGCTTGAATGGCTATAACTATTTCCTTAAGCAAGACTTAATTTTGAGTGAGTAAATATAACGAATAGCCTGTAAGCAACAGAAATGGTCAAACTGGAAGAAAGTTTTTATCAAAGGAAGAATGTGCTCCTCATCTCGAAGGAACTGCTTGGAAAGGTGATTGTGTCAAAATTTTCTGGAATTATTACCTCAGCAAGAATTGTAGAAACAGAAGCATATGCCGGGGTGATGGACAGGGCATCTCATGCGTTTGGTGCCAGGAGAACCAACAGGAACGAAGTGATGTATGGCCCGGGTGGTGTAGCATATGTTTACCTCTGCTATGGTATTCATCATTTGTTCAATGTTGTTACCAATATTAGTGGTATTCCGCAGGCAATACTCATCAGGGGTGCAGAGCCATTAGAAGGAGTGGCAACCATGCTTGAACGAACCGGAAAGGAAAGGCCGGACCGCACATTGACAAGGGGGCCCGGGAATTTTTCTAAAGCACTGGGCATTACTACAGCTCATAATGGAACCTCATTGCTTGGCAACATCATTTCAATTTACGATGACGGTTTTAAATACCCCAGGTCGCAGGTATTCGCCTCTCCACGCATTGGCGTTGATTATGCCGGTATTGATGCCCTCCTCCCTTACCGATTTTATGTAAAAGGAAATCCATTTGTTAGTGGTAAACCAGCATAGAATATGTACTTTGAAAAAAAATACGCTTGGCTCTTTCTTCCACGCAATCAAGGTTCATCAGGTTAGCCACAGGGGCTGTGCTATCACTGGCTGTAGCATTTATCAATCCATTTCAAGTTGACTCGCAGGCTAATAATGTATTGGCTGTAGCCACATTGATGATCACCTGGTGGGTAACGGAAGCATTGCCCATGCCTGTTGTTGCTCTATTCCCGCTTATTTTTTTCCCTTTGTTGAAGATCCAAACCCTCGAAGCTGCAGCTGCACCGTATGCCAATCCCGTGATCTTTCTGTTCCTTGGAGGGTTTTTATTGGGACTTGCCATTGAAAAATGGAATCTTCACAAGCGGATCGCGTTGAACATAGTGAAGATTACAGGCACGAGTGGCAACCGGATAGTTCTGGGCTTTATTTTAGCAACCGGTTTATTAAGCATGTGGCTTAGCAATACGGCCACTACTATGATGATGTTTCCTATTGCGCTTTCTGTTATACACGTGATGAAGGAAAACAACAATGGCCGGGGCAATGTGGGCAACTTTTCACTTACTATCATGCTTGCGATTGCCTATGCATCCAACTTCGGGGGTATTGCTACTATAATTGGTACGCCTCCAAACGTTGCCTATGTAAACCACATCAGTAATAAATACGATCATTCTATTCCGTTTGTTGATTGGATGATGATTTGTATGCCCATCGCTATCCTGCTATTGGCTTCACTTTATTTCGTAATGGTGAAATGGTTGTTCCCTAACAGGATAGTGGCTGACGCCTCAACCAGGGAATTGATCAATAATGAAACGCGGGCGCTCGGTCCTCTTTCTTTAGCAGAAAAACGCGTACTGGTTATTTTTTGTTCAACAGCATTCCTATGGATCATGCGGGGCCCTATCAATGCGAGTCAATCACTCATTAAACTCGATGATACCATCATTGCGTTACTATGCGCCGTGGCTTTGTTCATTTGCCCTTCAGGCAAGCAGGAGAAAAAAAATGATGCGTTGCTGGAATGGTCTGATACGTCGAAGATGGCCTGGGGGATACTGCTGTTATTTGGCGGTGGGATTTCCCTGGCGAATGCACTTGAAAAGGTAGGGCTGATACAGGAACTTGGCGTATGGCTGGCACAATTCTCGGGCAATGGGCTGGTGCTTATGGTAGTGATTTGCTTAATCACCATTTTCCTCAGTGAATTCATGAGCAATGTGGCGCAGGTGATAGTCTTCGCCCCCGTGGTTTCATCCATGGCTGATGCGTTAGGAATGAATCCATTGATGCTGGGCATACCCATGACGCTTGCTGCAAGTTGCGCCAGTATGCTGCCAATGGGCACTCCGCCCAATGCAATTGTGTTTGCCAGCGGGCATATCAGGCTTAATCAAATGACCAGAGCGGGCCTGGTGATGAACCTGGTGGCGGTGGTGATTATTTGTGTAGTGTGTTCGTTGGTGCTTCCGTTAATAGCAGGTAGCCCGGAGTAAACTCTCTGATTAAGAAGCTCACGAAGACCGAAAAACGAACATCGAAAACCTGCTAAAACTTGGGGCAATTCAACTTCTTCATATTCGGGTCAGTATACTTCCTGATGAATATGAGAGAGATCTCAACGCCACCTCTCGTGTTGGATGCTGCTTTGAGGGAGGAGGTGTTTACATCATACGATGCACCGAAATGAAATTCTCCGAATTCGAGGCCCATATAAGGAATGATGGCGTCGCCCAAGCGATACCATGCACCGAGGTAGACGTTAGTAGGATTATCCTCATCATTATTTACATTCAGCGAGTAGGCTCCACCCAGCATTGTGTTCTTGGCATTCGCCTGCATGCTGTGATTGCCTGCAAAGTGTAAGTAATTGTATGTGCCTACGGGAATTCTACCACCCGCCTGGATAGTGGTACGGGTATTAAGCACATAATTTCCGCCCTGGAAGCTCTCTTTGGGTCGGTTAATGTGGTACATTGACGCGCCAATGTAAAAATTATTATAACCATTGGTGGTTCCATTATAAATGAAGCCTGCATTTAAATCAAAATAACCAATGTTTAGATCCCTGTTGTTGAATATTTCAGACGTCACACCCGTGAAGCCAAAAGGAGTCAGTTGATCCTGGAACTTGAGATCCTTAATGTCAATTCTTTTATTTGCATACACTCCCTGGAACCCTGCGCCAATCTGGTGGTAGCCATTTTCATCAAGACCTTTATGATACGCCAAAGAAAGACCTACGTAATTACTAACGAGTACGCCGTTTCCGGCTCTATCAGTAAATCCCATTACACCTACACCAAACTGGTCAAGGTCAGAGATCCTGTTTTTCATGATCCCCTGGTCATATGATACAGTGGCAGTGGTATAAGCATTACTAATGGTGGGCCACTGGTTTCGATAGTTTCCTGCAACACGGTATACGCCATCAAATTTTCCGGTAAGGGCTGGATTCAATGTGACGGGTGAGGCAAAGAATTGAGAGAAGTTTGGATCCTGTGCGGATACAACGCCGGCAAGGCCAACGCAGAGTGTTAGGGTAGAAAGAAGTTTTTTCATCACAGCAATTAAGTTTTTTCACTGGTCTGGCAGGATAAATAACCGGGAACGTCCAGTGTTTAAAACGTTGCTGGGTTTCCTAAAATTGCTCGGTGGAGGGTTATTTATGGCGCCCGGACTCGAAACGGGAAAGTACAACAAATTTTAAAGCGGGAAAAATTTCCTACGTAGAAAAGACAGGGGTTTCCGGGAAAATGCTGCCTGTCAATAATTGGGTTAAATCCGGTTTACATCTGCACTTTATTGCCATATGCAAGGTCCCCGGCATCGCCCAGCCCGGGTACAATATAACCTTTGGCAGTCAGCTCATCATCAATATCACCGCACCAGATGGTGACGCCGGGGTCTTCCCGCTTAACGTACTCAATACCAACGGTACAGGCGATGGCTACCACGATGTGGATTTCTTTTGGCTTTCCTTCCGCCTTCAGGTAATGGATGGTTTTTACGAGTGATGAACCGGTCGCCAGCATTGGATCGCTGATGATGAGCACCCTGTCTTCAATATCAGGGCAGGAAATATAGTCAAGGCTGATCTCGAAACTTCCGTCTTTATTATGCTTTCGGTAAGCCGAAATGAACGCATTATCTGCCTTATCGAAATAGTTCAGCACGCCCTGGTGCAGTGGTAAACCGGCCCTCAAAATGGTGGCGATCACCGGTTGGGCCAACAGGAGTTTGCTTACGGCCGTCCCAAGAGGCGTCTCTACCTCCTGCTCCCGAAAAGGAAGCACCTTGCTTATCTCGTATGCGGCCACTTCCCCGATGCGTTCAAGATTACGACGAAAGCGCATGCGGTCATTCTGTACGTTCACATCCCTGATCTCACTTATCCAGTTACTGACCAGGCTATGTTGTTGGCTGAGATTGACGACCATTTTGCTAGTTTAAATTCCCGGATAGGGAGAAACAAATTTGAGATAAATCATCATAATTAAGAATTGAATACCTCAAATAGTAATTTTGAAGCAAATCTAAATCTTTAACATTGAATGAAGGAATTTGCCACATTTTGACAGTCTCCTTCATTTTCCTAAATCTGCACCATGATATACCGCGCAATTGGTTTGATGAGTGGGAGTTCACTTGACGGATTGGACATAGCGTTTGTGGAATTCCATGAAAATGGAGGAAAATGGGTCTTCCATATCCAGGAAGCTGAGTGTTATTCTTATAGCGATGAATGGATTATGCGACTAAAAGGAGCTACCTCATTGAATGCCCTGGACTACCAGTTATTACATGCTGATTATGGCCATTATCTTGGCGCGCAGGTGAATCAATTTATTGAAGAAAAAGGATTGCAATATAAAGTTGCCCTGGTGGCCTCCCATGGTCATACCACATTTCATGTACCAGGCAAAAAAATGACGGCTCAGCTGGGAGACGGGGCAGCGATAGCTGCCGAAACCCGCCTGCCTGTGGTTGCTGACCTACGCGCGCTTGATGTGGCATTGGCAGGACAAGGTGCGCCAATTGTTCCAATAGGGGAGAAAATGTTGCTGGGCGATTATCATTTCTTCCTGAACCTGGGAGGCATTGCAAACATTTCAGCAAACAATGAAAAGTATATTGCATTTGATGTTTGTGCCGCTAACAGGGTACTTAACATGCTCGCCCAAGAATTAGCCGAAGAGTATGATGATGGAGGCAATCTTGCTGCAAAAGGGAAAGTAAATACCGAACTCCTCGAAGAACTAAACAAACTCGGGTTTTATTCACAACCTTATCCTAAATCACTGGCGAATGAATTCGGAACGGAACTTGTATTTCCTCTCATAAAAAATAAGGCCCTGGATGCGCACGACGCGTTACGAACTTACACGGAGCATATTGTCATTCAAATCAGGAACGCCGTCAAATCACTTAAATCCCACCAACATGGTAGCGATGATCAACAGATGCTGGTAACAGGCGGTGGAGCCTTTAATACTTTCCTCATGAAGAGGCTCAAAAACTTACTCGGAGAGTTGGGAGTAGCGGTGATGGTGCCTGACGAACGCCTCATCAAATTCAAAGAGGCGATGATCATGGCATTCATTGGTGTGTTGCGCTGGAGAGAAGAATACACGGTGATCTCTACCGTGACCGGTGCGAGTAGAAACAGTGTGGGTGGCGCATTGTGGATGGGGCTTGATAATTAGCCAATTGACTAATTATCAAATTATATCCCAAGTACGGTTTTAAGCTTACTAAATCCATTTTTGCTTACCGGCACTTTTGCACCGGAGCGTAGAACGGCTACATGGTTTTCTTTTTCATATGGATCAATGCGGGTGATGTGTTGCACGTTCACGATGTATGATCGGTGAGAGCGAACGAAGTATTGTTTATCAAGTGCATCTTCGAAATGCTGCATGGTTTTGTTCTTTAGAAAATACCCTTCCTGGGTGTGGATCCGTACATAGTCATCCGCGGCTTCCAGGTACAGAATTTCGTGTACGGGAATGATCTTGATCTTGCTCCCGTTTTTCACCACTATCCGCTGGCTTTGTGAAGGTGAGAGGGAAGCTGTGTCAAGTAATTCCTTTGTTGGACTCTCGCTTGAAACTGCACGCTGATCCATCCACTTCTTTATTGCTTTATCAAAACGCTCGAGGTCGAAGGGTTTTAACAGGTAGTCGATTGCATGTGCCTCGAATGCTTTTATTGCATATTCATCAAAAGCTGTGGTAAAAATGATAGAAGGCGGTTGCTCAATTAATTCAAGCATTTCAAAACCATTGATCTTTGGCATTTGAATGTCAAGGAAGATTAAATCCGGCTGGTGCTGTTGAATGGCCTTTAATCCTTCAAAACCATCTGAACATTCCTGCACGAGTTCCAGTTCAGGATGCGTTTGCAAATATTCCTTTACTACGCTCCTCGCCAAAGCCTCATCATCTATGATTACTACTTTCATTTTTTTGACTTGTTGATTTTCCCGGTTTCGTTGATTGACCCCTGTAATTCCTGCGGTATCCTCACAGTTGTGATAAAGTTGGTGCCTTCTGCTTTTGTCGCCAGCAAATCATTTCTCCCAAAAAGAAGGTATAACCTTCGCTGAACGGATTTTAGTCCAAACCCGGTTCCCTGCTTGGGAGTTGACGTTTCCGGGTCAAAAGGGTTTTGTACTACAACGATGAGTTCATTATTCTCTTTTTTGGTAGTGATGTTGATCACTGTTTGCCCAATGGTGTCATACAACCCAAACTTTATAGCATTCTCTACAATGGGTTGCAGGAGCAACGCAGGGATTTTCATATCGTGCGATTCCTCATTTCCATCAACCATTGTACTTAACCGGTTCCCAAATCTCACTTTTTCAATTTCGAGATATAACTGCAGGTATTGCAGTTCTTCTCGCAAATTTACCCACTGCGTCTCTTCTTTTTTTAATGTGCCTCTTAAGAAATCAGAAAGTTGCTGCACCATCTTTCGCGCTTCGGCAGGCCTTGTACCTATCAATGCGTTTATTGAATTCAGGCTGTTAAATAAAAAATGAGGTTGAAGTTGCTGCCTGAGTTTAAATAATTCCGCCTCCTTGGCTAATTTTTCCGCATCTGCTTTTCGTTGCTGGTTTTCCTTATGCTCAACTGAGGTTTGCCATAAAACAGTCACCATCGTTACGCAACCAAGTAACAGAAATGCAATGCTGAACCTGATGGGAATTGAGCGATGTAGAAGTATGTCATATTCCGGATAATAATAAAACGCAACTCCCAGCAGCCATTTCACCAGTATCAGCCAGATAATGGTAAAGAATATGCACCAGGCAAAAATATTGATTAACTGCTCCCTTTGTGGGAGGTAATAGCGCAGCGTGTTCATGATGAGCAGGCAAAAAAGAAACAATATGCCATTGCTGATCAAACTGTCAATGATCGCTTCCTTCCAGGTCAGTCCAAACCAGTGCAGCACCAACGCATGGTCAGCCAGGAACACCAGCCAGCATATGGCAAAAATTAACTTGAACCGTTTGACGGATAGCGGTGAGGTTGACATGTTACATTAAGCCAGTTGCAATAGCTGGTGAGTATGAGTGAAAAAAATGTTTTCAGCTTTTTGATTTACTGTATAGATATAAGCCTCTGCATTTTCTTTTTCCTCGATCCTTGAATAAAGCTCAGCACCATCAATCAGTTCGCTTAGTTTGTACAGTTCACTCACGTTAATGAACTTCCATTGCACGAGCTGGTTCCTGCGATTCATGAATGCATCTTCTTCCTGCTTTCCCATTTCCTGTGCTTTGCGAAATGCTTCCTCCTTTGAATTTGCCCCAATCAGTCGCAGTTGTTCATCAAATTGGGCCATGTGTTCCCCTTCGCCACACAGAATACGAAACACTATTTTTGCCAGGTACCATTGCATAAGATAAAATTGAAAGGTTAACTATTGGTTGGTTTCTGATTGTTTAAAAGCTTTTGATCTCAATTCCTCCAAAGATCACCGTACCTTTTATTACGAGCACTTTATTGGGCCCCGCTTCTGAAACGGGTGAAATGGAACGCTTATCCTGTATCCCTCCGAATATGGTCACTGCTTCTGATTTCACGCTCCAGTTAGAGGGAACTACCAGTGTTGCCCCGCCGAATATCGTAGTGACTTCAATGGTCGCTTCATTGATCATATCGGCCTGCGCAAGGTTGATCTCTGAGCCGCCAAACACGTTCACTATATCTCCGCCTTTGAAGTTTTTTGATAGAATAATCTTCTTGGTGCCGCCGAAGATGGCCGTGGTATCCAAAAAATCATCCTGGCTATAACTTGCGTCATCAGCCATTGGTTGCACCGGCGCCATGTCGCCTGTATTCCTTGCTTTCCATCTATCGCGGCAGCTCATGCGGCGGGGTCGAAGAATGAAGATGATACCAATGGCAATGAGGATAAGCGGCCAAAGGTGTTTCCTCAATTGGCCATCAAGGAAGTATTCATTTGCGAGGAATGCTCCACCAATGAGTACGGGTATAAACCAGCCGGCTGATCTGAACCCATGGCGGAAACCAATGAATAACCCGATAGCAATCACCAGCATCTGCCAGGTAAACAACCAGGCCGGAAGATCAGCACCGAAACTTTTAGCAAGGGCAACACTACCAATCACAAGTAAAAAGGCTCCGGTCCAAATATGGCCATTGTTCTCACCCTCCAGTCTGCGGCCATGGCGCTCTCTCCGTTCCATCATCCTTTTTTCAAAATCATTCATTTTAAAGAATTTGAAACAAAAATAGAGAGGTTGGTAACGAAGCGCAATAGCAGGGAGGTAATTGAAGGGGGAAAGTCGGTGAATAGCGTGTTTCTGACGGCGAAACTACGTTTTCTGTTTTCCCTGCCAGCGGCAGGCAGGCGTTTTTGGTTTTCCGTTGGGGGCCAAAAATGAAAAGAGTGTTTAAGTGCTAACAAAAATCAGGTTACTATTAACCCAAACACCGCTGTCAATTGATACCTGAAGCAAGCTTGCATTAACAAGTGCGTACCAGCTACCAGGGAACATGTAACAACGTGAAACGTACTTAAATTGACAGCAAAATTGCTACATAGTGGCAAATGGCTGCGGCCAGCACCATAAAGTGCCAAACGGCGTGGCTAAAGGTGTATTTATCCCACAGGTAGAAGATCGTCCCGAAGGTGTAGAGGCCTGCGCCGGTGAGCACGAGTGTTACCACGTCAGCCGGCATGGCCGCAAAAAAACTGTTACCACCTGCCAGCATGATCCAGCCCATACCAAGGTAGATGAGTGTGGACAATATTTCCCAGCGCCCGCAAAAGAAAATCTTAAAGACGGTACCCAATAGAGTAAGCGACCAGAGGATGGATAGCAGTGTGATGCCGAAATTATTATTCAAATAAATCAGCAGGAGGGGAGTGTAAGTGCCTGCAATAAGAAAGTAGATACTAATGTGGTCGAGCACCTTCATCACCTGTTTCACCCGCTCATGCTGGAAACCGTGGTACAGGGTGGAAAACGTGAATACCATCATGAATGAAAATCCGTACACGCCGGAACCTACAATGCCCGCCATGTTTTCATTCTTGACTGCCTGTGTGATGAGTATGGGAATACAAATAATGCCAAATAGAATTCCAAACCCATGCAACATGCTATTCACCAATTCCTGCTTTAACCTCAGGTCGGGATTGTTCCTTTCCATAGAGTGAATGATTTTCTTTCAACACGCTTCAATCATTCCCAACAAATAGCTTGCTAATTTATTTTTCTATGAAGGAAAACTTATCACCATCGAATAAACCAAGGTCGCTCAGCTTCAAATGGGGGATCACCAGCAGGGCCATGAAGGAGAGTGTCATGAACGGGGAGGATAGCGTTGAGCCCGCTTCTTTTGCATGCTTATCTATCAGCGCATATTGAGCGGCAATATGATATCCATCGTCATTGCTCATTAAACCCGCTACCGGCAGCGGAACAATTATTTCGAGGTCATTTTTTACACAACTAACCCCACCTTTATGTGCGATGACCATGTTAATAGCCTTGCTCAGGCTCTCATCATCTACACCAACGGCAATGACGTTATGGCTGTCATGCGCAACAGAAGAAGCAATAGCGCCCTGCCTTAACCCAAAATTCTTTACAAAACAAATGGAAGGTTTTGAATGCTGATACCTGTTCACAACAACCATTTTAAGCAGGTCCTTGTGGGTATCACTAATCATCCTGTTGTCTGCCACTGTTGGTTCCAGGTACAACTTATCTGTTATTAATTGACCATCCTGGGCACCTATCACGGGTATTTCCCTTTCGCCGCTCCAATTTATTGCCAGGTCATTTTCACTGATCGGCTGGCAATTAAAATTATTGATGATACCTGACTTTGAGGTCATGATCAATGATCTGCCTTTTTCAGCAACGAGGTGGCCATTCACATACGTCGCTGTAACAATAAAATCCTGAAGATCTTCAACCAGTATAAAATCTGCCGGATCGCCGGTTCCAAGAATGCCCACCTTCATGGAGTAATGTTCAACAGGGTTCAAACAAGCTGCTCTTAGAACCTTGAAAACGTCGATCCCTTTTTTTACTGCTCTGGCACAGAGATGGTTGATGTGACCTTCAACGAGACTGTCAGGGTGCTTGTCGTCACTACAAAACATTATATTTTCATGGTGGTCGTTTAACAGATCGATCAATGCGTCGAAATTCTTTGCTGCGCTTCCTTCCCTTATCAGGATCTTCATCCCGCAATTCAATTTATCGAGCGCTTCTTCTTTAGTGAAACATTCATGATCAGTAGTGATACCTGCGGCAGCATATTGGCGGGCCGCATCGCCTCGTAAGCCGGGGGCATGCCCATCCACGGGTTTTTTAGCTCGTTTTGCGGAAGCAATTTTAGCCATCACTTCATCATCATTATTCAACACACCAGGGAAATTCATCATTTCACTGAGGTAATAGATGTCAGCGTTGTGTAGAAGCTTTTCTACTGCTGCACTGTCAAGTGTTGCACCTGCTGTTTCAAAATCTGTTGCAGGCACGCAGCTGGGAGCACCGAAATGAAACTTAAAAGGAACGGTCTTCCCATTCTCTATCATATACTCAACTCCGTCTATGCCGCATACATTCGCGATTTCATGCGGGTCACTGATTGTTGCCACTGTGCCATGAACTACCGCCAGCTTCGCGAATTCAGAAGGCACCAACATGGAGCTTTCAATATGCACATGACTATCTATAAAGCCCGGTAGAATGAAGGGTAGCTGTTCAGTTGCTTTTTCCCGAATGGGGGAGATGTGTTTGATTTTTCCTTCTGAAATGAATACCTCGGAATGATGGATCGATTTTGAGCGCAGGTCAACTAATTTTCCCCTGACAGAAAAAGTTTGCATTTGCCAAAGTTAATTGCCAAAAGCATAATTGGTGCAATGAAGCCGGGCACATGTTTCGTGCCTGAATTTTAAACGAGATTTTCAGCTACTGGTCTGCTCAGTACAACATTTACATTAGGACTTTCAGGCTCCAGCGTGATCTTCTTCAGCCGCTCTTTCATCAGGCTGATGGCTTCTTCCCTGCTCTGGAAGGTATTATTGATATTAACGAGATTATCCGCCAGTTTTTCATAATTTTTCGTCATCAGGTAAATGAAAATATGGAGGTAATGAATTCCATCAAATACAAATGATTTTTTTTCTGCGAACTGGTCCTTCAATCTTAGGAATTCACCGGGTATTTCCGTGTAATGCAGACCGGGGCGGAGGTGATGCACGGTGTGATAACCATCATTCCAGCAGGCATGATTATACTTGGTATTGATACAATTTATTGCACTGGTAAAATTATCCTCGGGGTCAGCTTTGTCAACAAATGAATGTTGCGTCCAGTTGCCCAGCATCATTACTATCCTGGCGAATACGAACGGAATTATAAATATCCAGAGTGTAGCGTGAAGATTAACGAAGCACATTCCTACGCAAAAAAGATAAAAGGAGATTTCGCCGTAGGTAAGGCGCATGTATAATTTCTTGCGTTTTCGGTTAAAAAGGTACATGAAGGTATCGCGGAAACCGAGAAAGAGAAATCTTCCTACATACTTCAGGAAGTCCCACACATTGTCACGGCGATATGCCAGGGTGCTACTTGCATCATCAGGCATGTTATTCTCCACGTGGTGCATGGCCATATGGTGAACAAAGTAGGTCTCAGGAGTATGCCCAAAGAAGGGACATACGCCCCAGATCGTCCAGTTGTAAAGCCAGTTATGGGTTTTCTTAAAAAGTTTGCGGTGACTGATGCAGTGAAGCATGAGACCAAATCTTCCCTTAAAATACATTTGTGAAATGTAGAAATAGGGGATGTACAGTAGCCACCATTGCCATCCTTTTAGAAGGGGAGTGTATAAAATAACGGCTGCGGGTAAAACGAGAATATGAATGGCGGTCAACAGGTGGATAAAGGGCAGGTCGCGTGGGTCATTAATATACCGGAGCCAGAATTTTTCATACCTCGTGTATTTTTCCTTGGGCACATAAGTCGGGTCTGTAAGAGTGGTAAGAGCCTTCATTCGTATAGTCATTTTAAATGTCAAACGGCGTAACACGAATGACAAATTTGTATATCTACCTGAAACTGGTCGTTTTAGATGGTGTAAAATTACGATTTACAAGCCTAAAATAGGCCAAACCTGCCATTTAACGCAGATTAGGGAGGAATAGTGTTGGGTGGGGAAAGATCGATAGCCCTGATCTACGCCCGATGTTCGATGGCCGTTGGTTGATGCTTCCGTGAGGGTTCAGGGCGTTCAAATCGTTCAACTGGTTCAAATCGTTCATTGTGGGCAAACGGGTGGAACGACCCTGATCGATTTGAGTACCATTAACGGCCAGTAATAAGCTACGTCACCGTAAAAGCCAGCAACGAACAGCAAACATCGAGATCGGGAATCGAACATCGAGCATCGCTTAAAGGCAACGGGCCGAAGAGTTAACTTTGTCAGATGCATATCGACATTCTTTCCGTTTTGCCGGAATTGCTTGAAAGTCCCTTTCAGCATAGCATATTAAAGCGGGCCCAGGCGAAAAATTTATTGACTGTGGAGGTACATCACTTACGCAAATGGGCGGTGAATGAATATGGCCAGGTTGACGATTATCAATTTGGAGGAGGTGCCGGAATGGTGATGATGCCGGAACCTTTGGCAAAAGCAATTGACGAGCTTTCTCAAAAAAGGAAGTATGATGAAGTGATTTACCTAACGCCTGATGGGAGCCGCCTTAACCAGAAGCTTGCGAATACGCTATCACTGAAGGGCAACCTGTTAATGATCTGCGGGCACTACAAAGGAATTGATGAGCGCATACGTGAGCATTACGTCACCATGGATATTTCCATCGGCGATTATGTGTTAAGTGGAGGAGAATTGGCGGCAGCCGTACTGGTAGATGCCATCGGCAGATTGCTTCCCGGCGTGCTGAATGATGAGACGTCAGCGCTCTTCGATTCATTCCAGGATGACCTGCTGGCTCCTCCGGTATACACACGCCCTGAGACCTTCCGTGATTGGAAGGTCCCTGAGGTATTAATGAGCGGCGACCACAAAAAGATTGAAGAGTGGCGCTATGAACAGTCGCTGATGCGCACAAAACAACGACGGCCTGACCTGCTCAATGAATAATCTATTCAGAATGGTAACAGATAATTCAGGATTACATAATAGAGTAAAATGATAAACAGGTTTAAGGTAATTGTTAGTTTCATAAGTCACGGATTTGGTTGCTTTGTCAATTGCCAGCATTATGCCAAACAAAGCTTATCCACATAGGAGAAGTACAACTGTGGAATGAAAAAACTGCAGTATAATTTCAGGCAGATTAGGGAATTGAATTTTTATTTTTCAAGAGGGAAAGGAATATAAAAAACCGCGAAATCCGGTTCATTTTATCCAGGCCATTTAACTACTGCATATCATGGCTTTAAACAACTTCCCGTATTGCGCTGTAATATTTCAGTGAAAAATCAACGTGTGATTGCAAAGAGTGGAGGTTGAGATTTTCCAATTGCAATAAAGTAATCCTACGAGAAGAAATCCATTTTTTGGTTAGGGAAAATTTTGGTAATGAAAATCTTTTATTTCAATCGTCGCCCATAAATTCATCCAGTTCGCGGCGTTCTTTTTTCGTGGGTCTTCCGATCTTGCTGGGTCGTTTGCCTGTATGAAAACTGGCTGCCTGGTATTGCAAACGCTGTATTTCTTCTTCGGGAGTAATGTCAAGATAATATTTGATGGCTTCAGCATATGCAACGCGGTTATAGAGGAGGCCGGTTACTTTTATCCGCCATCTTTTTGCTTCGGTCTTCACTTCATATTCATCGCCAACACTCACGCTCTTTGATGGGCGCGCGGCGGAGCCATCATATTTGACTTTACCCGTATCGCAGGCAGTGGCGGCCAATGACCGGGTTTTGAAAAGGCGAATTGCCCAGAGGTATTTGTCGAGCCTTAATTTTTCTTTGGTCGCCATTAGGCAAAGATACGACGATGGTGGATGGCCGATCACCTGACGTCGACTATCGCTTAATTCGATTCCGCGAAGTACTTGTGGAAATACGGGATAGTCTCGATCCCTTTGTAATAATTCTCCACGTTATACTTTTCATTCGGGCTATGCAGGTTGTCATTATCAAGGCCAAAGCCCATGAAGATGATCTTTACACCCAGTTCTTTTTCAAGAATGGAACAAATCGGGATGCTTCCGCCACCACGCACGGGAATGGGTTTTTTACCGAAGGTGGTTTCGAGGGCTTTTGAAGCCGCCTGGTAGCCCTTGCTATCGATGGGCGTCATGTAAGGTTCGCCCCCATGATGCAACTCGGCCTTCACTTCAACAGAAGGGGGAGCGATGGATTTGAAATAGTTCAGCAACAAATCAGTGATCTTCTGAGAAGTTTGATTGGGAACCAGGCGTGCCGAGATCTTGGCAAATGCTTTAGAAGGAAGAACCGTCTTGGCTCCTTCCCCCGTGTACCCGCCCCAAATGCCATTTACTTCGAGGGTAGGACGAATACCCGTCCGCTCATAAGTTGTATATCCCTTTTCACCCCAGAGATGTTTCACGCCGAGTTCTTCGCTGTATTCCTTTTCGTCATAGGGAGCAAGGTTCAGTAATTCCCTTTCTTCTTTGGTAGCGGTTACCACATCATCATAAAAACCGGGAATGGTAATGTGATTATTTTCATCGTGGCAACTAGCGATCATTTTCGCGAGAATGGTAATGGGGTTCGCCACGGCCCCGCCATAGGTTCCGCTATGCAGGTCACGATTAGCTCCGGTTACCTCTACCTGGATGTATGATAGTCCGCGCATGCCAATGTCAAGCGACGGAGTTTCCATACTTAACAGTGAACTATCACTGATGAGTATGACGTCAGTCTTCAGTAATTCTTTATGCTGTGAAACGAACTTGGCGAGGTTAGGAGAGCCGACTTCCTCTTCACCTTCAATGAGGAATTTAATATTGGTGGTCATGGTGTTGGTTCTCGCCATGGTCTCAAATGCCTTTACGTGCATGTAAAACTGTCCTTTATCGTCAGCTGAACCGCGGGCATAGATCTTTCCGTCTTTGATTACTGGCTCAAAAGGACCGCTATGCCAGAGTTCGAGTGGCTCGGGAGGTTGCACGTCATAGTGGCCATACACTAACACCGTTTGTTTGGAGGGGTCTACAATTTTTTCGCCATACACTACCGGGTGTCCATCTGTAGCCATTACTTCGGCGCGGTCTGCTCCTGCATCGAGAAGGCTTTTTTTAACGGCTTCTGCGCATTTTAACATGTCCGCCTTATGTTCGCTCTTCGCGCTCACTGATGGGATGCGTAAAAGATCAAGCATCTCATTCAAAAATCGTTCGTTATTCTGGGCCTGGTAGTCCTTCCAAATCTGCGACATGGTGTTTTGATTTTTCGCGAATATAGGTTTTTGTGGGTTAATAGTTGTGGAGTACATGATACGAAAAGCTGACTAGCTGATGACCATTGAAACTTGGAATTGGAAATCTGGATTTTATCAAGAACCTGAAATTAATTCACCTCCTGCGCATAAGCAGTATCCATGAATCGGGGAAGCCGAACGGCAAACGGAGAACAGATTACAAAGGGTTACCGTTTTTTCCGAATAACCGTGCCTTTCGTTACAACCTTCTTACCAAACCTATCCTTTATCAGATCAACCGCCTTATACAGGTTTAACTTTTCTTCATTATTATTGAACAAATTCATCTGCATGGTGAATGGAATTAGCTGGCTGAAGCGAACGCCCAGTAACCGTACGGAATGGCCCTTGCGATAAAGTTTGTTAAACAGGTCTTTTGCTTTTTCTATCAGCAGATCATCGAGTGAAGTATAATCAATTGTTTCCTGCCTGGAAGTTGTTTCAAAGTCAGGGTATCGTATCTTAACGGTGATGCAGCCGGTGAGCTTGTCATCTGATCTGAGATCATACGCCGTTTTTTCAGTGAGCCTTACCAGCTCACTATGCAGGAATTCCAGGTCGGCTGTATTTTCTTCAAAGGTCGTTTCCCGGCTCATGCTTTTTTGTTCCCAATCGGTTTCTACCACTGAGCTGCCAATTCCCTGCGATTTGTTCCATAGTGTCTGTGCCCAGTTTCCTACATATTTTTCCAACAAGGGAAGGGGAGTTCTGGCTATGTCTTCTATGGTGTATATGCCAAAGCTTTTTAATTGCTGTTCGGTCTGCTTGCCTACGCCATTTATTTTTTCAACGCCCAATGGCCAGAGAAAATCTTTCTCTTTTCCATGCGGAATTTGGAGGAAGCCATTTGGCTTTGCTTCATTCGTAGCCATCTTGCTGATGAATTTCGCTGATGACAAGCCGCAGGAAATAGGGAGGCCCGTTTCTGCAATCACCTGTTCCCGAATCTCTTTCACGTAATTGCTAACATGAAAAAACTTATCCATCCCGCTGAGATCGCAATAAAACTCATCAATGGATGCTTTTTCGAAAACCGGTACGCGTGATGAAATGATGTCAGTCACCCAGCGGGAATACCTGCTGTAATCAGCGCTCGTTCCCTGCAGCACAATTGCTTGCGGGCAAAGCTTCATTGCCGTTCGCATGGGCATGGCGGAATGCACTCCAAATTTCCTTGCTTCGTAGCTACAGGTTGAAACTACTCCGCGGTCAATCGTGCCGCCCACAATGATAGGTTTTCCCTTCAATGATGGATCATTCAGTACTTCCACTGATACGAAGAATGAATCGAGATCGAAGTGGGCAATATAGGCTGTCACCAGGCAAAGGTACGATGCTTTCAAGTCGTTCAAGGCGGTTCCAATCCGCTTAATTATTATCCTGAATATGCAATTGGAAATTCCTGATTCCACAATACGAGACTGTTAATAGGAATTAAACGTTTACCGACCTGGCAGGGCTTCGCCGAAGCCGCAAACTTTTACGCCCCACCCCCACCCACCTGCTCGCCAGTCCCCCTTGCGACTTTCGTCGCCGGGCAACAAATTTGGGCTGACGCCCATAAACCTGTTTTATATTTTAACAAGTTAAAGGTACAATCCCCGGAAAGTGAAACAAGGGGAAAAACACATTAGTTAAAAGTTTTTTCCCCGCGGTAAAATGGATATTCTTTTCTTACGAGCTGACGAGCTTACAAGCTTACAAGCTGCTTAGCTGATGAAGCACGAATTAGGAATCGGCAATGGTTTTCAGTAAACTGATAGGCCAACATCGATCATTGATCATCGAACAACGGCATTGAACCTTGAACAGCCTTGAAGGTTCGGGCAATTTGCCCAAAGTGCCGCTCTTCGTGCGCGATCAAAAACCTAAACGTGTCACCCAACTTCAACCGGATCATTTTGCTGATGGAGATGGGAACCTTTGTTTTTTCCAGGTTTTTTTGGCGGCAGGCATCCAGCAGGGTTAACAATTGTTGCTGTTGGATTATGAACTCATTGATTACTTCATGCGCATTTACCGTCAATAGCGGTTGGTGATTACGGGGTGATTTCATCTTCTTCGGGATTTTGCCCCCGGCACCTGGTTGCATTATTTTGGTAAAATAATTCCCAAACCAACCTGAGTGGAATTTTTCAGAAGGAGGGTGATCTGCCGCATTCATCGACGTTTCGATAGCGGGCAGATAGAATCTGCCATAGCTATTGAGGTGTGCGAGAATTTGCGCCACGCTCCAATGTCCTTCAGCCGGTTGAAGTTGAAGAAGGTTGATCGGTTCGGCCTTTAATTTTTCTGCTTTTAATAATAATTGCCGCACACCTGCTTGCAATTCATTAATGAGTTCTTCACTACTTTTTTTCATTCCATTTAATTTTTCACAAAACTACCTGCGGGATGATGCGCAAATCTTGGCATTTGCTAAGATTCTTTTTAAAGTTGCCAGTTGTTGGTTGTCAGTCCGTCAACAGGCAAAAATTTTCAGAATCTAACAGTTCCCAGAATCCTGCTAAATGTTGTCGCGTCCATTCCCAGGTAAGAAGCAAGGTATTTATGCGGAATGAGTTGCAGCAGGTGAGGACTTCTTTTGAGAAGTGATTTGAACTTTTCTTCGGCCGTCATGCATTGTAGTTCAGCCTGGCGTTGCAGTACGCCTTTAAGCGCAAATGATGTGAGTAGAAGGATCATTTTCTGTACCTGCGAAAATTCGTGCATCAGTTCATTGACTTGTTTGTGAGTGGTTCTAAGGAATCGGCTGGTAGTCAGGCTTTCCAGGAAAAACAGCGAGGGGGTTTGGGTTAAAAAAGAATCAGCAACACCGGAAAATGAAGGAGCATACGTGAATACAATCGTCGCCTCCTGCTTTTCAGTGCCCACATAGAATGCGCGTTGCACGCCATCCAGCACAAAATATAAATACCGCTCCGTCTCGCCGGCCGCGGTAATAACCGTCTTTCGCTTGCATTCAAACGGCTGCCAGATGGAGAGGAAGGCTTCCGTTTCCTTTGCAGGCAAAGGAAATGCCTGGCTGATGAATGTTCTTAATTGGTCGATATCAGTCATGGCGGCTAAGTTAAAAGTTCTTATGGTTATGGGTAATAAAGTTGTTTTTCCGG